>Ga0310691_10000130_pt1 | contig 147334 bp, 143 predicted proteins | sample 176DNAGHGlowgp2_FD_203887 | JGI IMG/M metagenome (GOLD analysis project Ga0310691, IMG submission 203887) | Sheep rumen microbial communities from Palmerston North, Manawatu-Wanganui, New Zealand - 1766 DNA GHGlow gp2 (v2) (version 2) | ecosystem: Host-associated > Mammals > Digestive system...
TCATCCCCGTCCTCATGGAGAAGATCCTGTATCGCCTCAGCAAGCCTGCCGCCATTAAGTCCGATAGGATTCGTCTGTGTCGGATCAGCAACCGTTCCTCTGAGAGTTAATGTATCCGGTTGATATATACCGTAATTCCCGATATATTTTGCTGCTGTAGCATATTCTTTTGCGGCAAGTGACTCGGATATCGTAAAATAGCCGATTTTGTTATTGAGCTGTGCGCTGGTTCTGTTACTGCGACCATATACTGCTTCGCCATCACAGGAAACACTTTCGGCAAAATATTTCCAGGAATCATCATCATTAGGGACCGTCAGATGGGTCTTGTAATCGTAATCATGTCCATCCAATTTCCATTCCAGTGAAAAATCGACTGTCTTTGATTCCTTCTCAATGGATAAAAACTTAGATTTATATAAGGCTGAGGTGCTGAGTCTTACACCCTTTCTCTGCAGGCTGTTTGAATTAACTCTATCTGTCATGGCTGCGCTGAGCACACCTATAGCTTCCAGCACAGAGGACTTTCCCGAACCATTAGCGCCAATGAACACGTTTACTCTGCCCGGTTCGAACGAAACATTATATAAAGACTTGAAGTTCTGGATAGTTATTTTTTTCAGTTCCATATAAATATGCTCCTTTAAAAACGCCTTATCTAAATCCACAATCAGTATATCACTTGTTTGCTAAAATGGCACATCTAAATTTCATGAAATGCATTGTTTTAGGCATGTTTGCGTTTTTAAGCAATGCAGAAAACATATTCTTGTCATTATCTAAACGCGTTTTAGATGATTAGTTTGTCAGCAAAATCCGCATATCTATTCTGAAGATCAAATTGTTTCCTGCACAGAACATCTTCCAAAATCGAACATCTCTAATGAATAGCTTATACAGGTGATAGGAGCGCCACTTAGTTCTGCTTACTGCTGAATTCTATACTATGAGTTTCCTCTCAGATATGAGAATTTTAACATGCGTTTATGTGTTAATATAAACGCATGGGAGAGCTTAAGTGGACCTCTTGGAGTGATGCTGCTGATAGTATATAAGCGTTATCTTGATGTAATCCGCGGTCTTTTTAGAGGAAATGCTTCTAGGGATATACCACCCATCAGTTATAGTAAGATCCGCTTCCGCACATTTCAATACCTTCAGGCAATCTTTGGGATAATCGGGGCTTTTTCTGGGACGAGAAAAGTCACTATTTTTTTACTTGTTGAAGTCTAATCTGAAGAGAAGAAAAAACATAAGAAAAGCGGCTACGCAGGTGGAAGTGTAACCGCTAAAAATGGGCTCTTTTTTGGCATCGTTTGTCGTATTTTTGTCGTAAAGCAAGGTCTATGGAAATTAAAAACCCCCGCAAACAATATCTGCAGGGGTTATCTTTGTATCAACCGTCCGAAATCGATATATTTTGTATTTGTCCACTTACGAACGGGGGGGAACCAGAGATTTCCCCTTATAGATACGGTCTGATCTCCATCGTACCATTCGTATTCCGAACCGACTCTCCTGAGTGATTGGTCCATCAATAATAGTCTTCAGTGTTTATTTCTTTTCCAAAGCTTCCATTATTAATCTATTTAACTCTGAGTATGCTTTATTCTTATTAGCAATCAACCAGGATGAAATAACGCCTGTTGGTGTCGTTATCTTAATAGCACCTATTGCACTAGCAACTGCGGTTACATGCTGAATAGGCAGATCTATGCGTAGAATATCAGGCGTTTTTACAGATTCTCTACATTCGGTTGGCAGTCTGCTAATTCAAATCATCCTCCATATTATTTCATAAAGAAAGCTATGAAAATCATAGCGATTATAAAAAGAATAACAAGTGATATGATAAAGATTCTCTTCGCTTTCGTAGCCTTTGCAGCTTTCTCTTGTTCTGAAGACATTTTTGCTCTTAAGTCATGTGAACTAGAAAAGCTATTCGGATCAATACTATGACAAAGATCCTGATACTTAAACATCTCCTCATCTGTTATTGAACACTTCAAGCACATTTTCCAACATGCAAGCTTAAGAGAATCATCATCACACGTGGCAGCAATTGAATCTAACTTATTTTTCACATATGTATTATTGATTTGACTGTAAAAATTAGAATTGAGATAGATTAGATGTTCCGCAGCCATCTGAAGATATACCTGCTTATTGTTTGTTGCTTTACGAGAAATGTTAAGCAACGTTTCAGCAAATTCCACACCTAATTTTGCGAATAACAGTTCAGTCTTAACAGCATCCTCACTATTGTTTCGTGTTTTATATACATAAGAGCTTGATTCCATTTTTATAATAGCATTTGCGATTTCTTTGATTATCTCTAACTGTTCATTCTCTCTAGCAGCATCAAAATTATCGTCAATAATCGAAATAGAATTAGTAAGCACTTTAAATGCCGCTTCTCTCTTGTATATATCACTTTCAATTAAAGAATATTTTGCCTTACCGTACGAAGAATAGAATATCGCTTCAATATTACCTGGATCTTCTTCTTCAACCTTGTTGTAATACTTTTCTGTTTCTTCCCAATCTTCTTTTTGCCTTGCTCGACGTGCATTCATCAAGCTTTTTGTAACATAATCTGACTTATCGATCTTTACAGTGCCTTCAACCTCTACCATCAGTTTTTTTGCTTCATCAACACTGTACTTGGTCCCACAACTCTGACATACATATACTCCATCTTCCTTGACTACATTATTGCTGTTACACATTTCACAAATTATAGCTTTCATGGCCGCCTCCCGTTGTTAGAAATCATTAATTCATCTCCTGTTAAGGAGTGAATTATCTGATATTCGTAGGATATCAGGCGTTTTCACAGATTCTTTACATTCTGTTAGCTACCAGCACACTTAATCTCTTCACTGAAGATCGCATGGGCAAACATACTTTTAATGATCTCGATGCCTTCCTCGTTGATGAAACCTCTGTTTTCGCGATCATATATTATTCCGATGGTTCGAATTCCTCCAAATGCTTTAATCGGGAAAATATATCTAAAGAATCAGCAAATAGTTGAACCAATGATAAAGGACTGAAAACCCGGTGTTTTCAGTCCTTTACAGCGTATATATCGATTATGTACGCATATTATGGCGGAGAAGGAGGGATTCGAACCCTCGAAACCCTTTTGGGGTTTACACGATTTCCAGTCGTGCGCCCTCGACCAGGCTAGGCGACTTCTCCGTGTGCTATTGCGGAGATAATTTTACTTGCTTTGATAATATTTGTCAACATAAACACACGGCTGAGTGATATAATTCAAAGTCGCCATTAGGCAGATTTTGGTAATCCGGAGGACAGATCTGATGACAACAGTTAGAGCGGTAAGGGCTGTATTGATAATTGTTTGCGCTATCAGCATTTTCGCGCTGACGGGATGTAAGGAGAAGATGCCGCCTTACGAGAATATCGTTCAGGCGATAGACAACTATCACGTGAAATACAGTGACTACCTCAACTCGGGGGCATCGGACATCATCCAAAACAACAATGATAACGCAGTTACCAAGGACGGCAAGGCCTGCCGTTCCTACTACGTCAAATCACCGGACGGATCATACGAGAGCGTCACTCTTGAGGTCGAACAGGAAGGTACATTGTCGGTCGATGAGTATTTTCGCCTGTCTGACAAGGCATTTTACATCGTCAGATCTTATATCGAACCGGATACAATGACGCCTTCGATAACCACGTACTATGTGTGGTATGGCAGCATATATATGATCGATGAAGAGAAGAAGGCGCTGGTGGAGGCCGACGAGCAGACTGCAGCCGGATTCTACTTGTCGTTTGGCGATCTAATAACTCAATACGGAGGTTCTGCAGCCGGATAATGCTTTTTGGCAAAGGATTCAGAGATGGTCTTCCAATCGGATTAGGATATCTCTCGGTATCCTTTTCTTTTGGCGTGCTCGCTGTAACGAGCGGGCTTAACTGGTGGCAGGCTGTACTTGTCTCTCTGACCAATCTGACATCTGCAGGTCAGGTCGCCGGAGTGGGGATCATGGCTGCCGGAGGCTCGATGATAGAGATGGCTGTCGCTACGTTTGTAATCAATCTCAGATATGCTCTTATGGGTATATCGCTCTCCCAGAAAACGGATGAATCAATGAACACCCCTGCCAGACTCCTGACCGGCTTCTTCATTACTGATGAGATCTTCGGAGTAGCCTCCGGGGCTGATCATATGGTAACAATGAAGTATATGACCGGTCTCGGTATTCTGCCGGTTGCCGGATGGACACTTGGTACCCTTCTCGGAGCAGTCTGCGGCAATATCTTGCCCCCCATTGTTACCGAAGCACTGTCAATCGGCATCTACGGCATGTTCATTGCTATAGTTCTCCCTGCCACGCGCAAGTCACGTTCGGTAATGATAGTCTCACTGATTGCCGTAATACTGTCGTGCATCTTCTACTATGTGCCTATATTCAAAGACAATATCTCATCGGGCTTTGCAATAATCCTTTGCTCGGTCATCGCCTCGCTTGCAGGTGCGTTCTTCCTGCCGCTTAAGGAGGGATCAGATGAATAATTCCGTCTTTTTCCCTCTTCTGGCTGTAATGATCACTGTTACCTATCTAATCCGTGCAGTACCGTTCGTTCTTTTCCGCAAGAAAATAAACAATCCGCATCTCAAAGCTTTTTTTGAATATATTCCTTATGCGGTATTATCATCCATGACCTTTCCTGCAATTCTCTACTCCACAGGTTCGGTCATAAGTGCCGCTGCCGGGCTCCTGTGCGCGTTATTTCTTGCATGGAGAGGAAAGAGCCTTCTGACAGTTGCAATCGGCACCTGCCTTGCCTCTTTTCTGGTTAGCTTTGCCATGTTGCTGTTACCGTAAGTTTGTGATATACTTTGTCTCGCGAAAGATTTGCCTCTATAGCTCAGTAGGTAGAGCGCATCCATGGTAAGGATGAGGTCGCCGGTTCGATCCCGGCTGGAGGCTCCAGTATCAGAAGACCGTCTCATGACAGATGAGGCGGTTTTTTGTGGCGCATCGGCATTCAAACCTGTTTCCGCAGGATTGTAAAGATCTTATGCCGATACTCATCCCTCAATAATCTCCCCGCCAGACCCATACCATCTCTCACCGTCTGTCAGTACATAGTCTTCACCGCTGCGGAGCGCATGACAGAAGTCTGCCGAAGACGTGATCCTTCTCCTGAATGCCATGCCGCCTCCTAACAGTTTTCTGTTGTGAATATCCGAACCTGCTGTCATTATCTTGTGATTGGCACGGGCCAGTTCCACAGCCATGTCATTCCACGAAGGTTCATTGTGACTTGTGCTTGCCGGATTCGAGTGCATCGCATTTATTGCTTCAATGGCATCAGAGTATTCCGGAAATACTCTTATGGCAGGAATATACGGCTCCACTCTGTAAGGGTGAGCCTGAACAACGATCCCGCCTGCATTATGTACAAGCTCATACTGTGACTCAATGCCGGCAGATCTGATCGCTTCGTTCTCCATGAACCATTCGGGAGTTAATCCCAGTATCAGAAACTCAGTCCCGTCGAATCCCGTCTCCATGCCGAAGAAGACATCCAGGCCGTTGCGGTCGCCATATTCTTTGGCGTCATAATAACCGCGCGAATAGAGCATCATCCATTCCTTCCACGGGAGCTCCCTGCTAATACATGTATTCCCGCCCCAGTTGTGATCTGTCACGAATATACCCGTGTACCCGTATTCCTTGCATGCGGCGGCCATCTCCTCACCGGAATTGCGGCCGCATGCGCTGCCCTGATCGGTGTGCAGATGTGTCTCGTACAGATACGGATAATCTTCAAGAAATCTGATGCTCACTATACAATTTCCTCAACATTTCTTGTCAGAAGCATTTCTGGCGGCGGGCCTTCCTGCACTCTTCAATCTTACCGCATCTGTAGCAGAGCTCATTGTCGCACAGTCCTCCGTTATCAAAGAAGGACATGATGTTGCTGACTGTCGTTACTGCTATATTGTTCAGGGCTTCCTCCGTAAGAAAAGCCTGATGAGATGTTACGATGACATTTGGCATTGAGATCAGCCGGGACAGAAGTTCGTCGTTCAGGATATGACCGGATCTGTCTTCGAAGAAAATGTCTGCTTCCTCCTCGTAAACATCAAGGCAGGCCGCACCGACCTGACGGGCTTTGATACCTTCAAGAAGGGCTTCCGCATCAATAAGTGCGCCTCTTGAGGTATTTATGATTACAACTCCTTTCTTCATACGGGATATGGTATCTCCATTGATCAGATGTCTGGTCTCATCCGTAAGCGGACAGTGAAGCGATATAATATCACTCTGCGCCATCAAATCATCCAGGGACACATAGTTGATGTCGCCCTCTTGCGAAGGAAATTTGTCATATGCTATGACATTCATTCCAAAACCTCTGCATATATCGATAAAGATCCGTCCGATCTTACCTGTCCCGACCACGCCTGCAGTCTTACCGTGAAGGTCAAACCCCGTCAGTCCGTTGAGAGAAAAATTAAAATCCCTCGTCCTGTTATATGCTTTATGAATCCTTCTCACAGACGTGAGCAGAAGTGCTGCGGCATGCTCGGCTACAGCATATGGGGAATAAGCAGGAACATGGGTAACATGTATCCTGCCGTATGCGTGCTTTACGTCGACATTATTATATCCGGCACATCTCAACGCGATCATCCTTATACCATATTCATACAGCCTGTCAATAACGCGTGCATCAACTGTATCATTCACAAATACACAAACTGCATCACATCCCCGCGCAAGTTCTGCCGTATCGGGGGTTAATCTCGTATCAAGAAACTTAAATTCTATTCTCCCGGGCTGTGCGAACTTCGCGAAAGAATCACTGTCGTATGTTTTGGTATCGTAAAATGCAACTCTTATCATATATGTCACCTCCTGTTCATTTCAGCCACTGAAGCGAGTGTCGGTATACCCGCAGGACAGATATCAGCACACGATAACGAAGCGGAACATGTTTTGCTGAAGTGTTCTTTGTAAACTCTCTTGATGTCTTTTTTACGCGAGGCATTACGCGATGATGCAAGATAGCAGTCATTAGCAAATACGGCACCGTAAAATGACTCACCGTTTACGTAATTCGGACACACCTCAAGGCACAGGCCGCACTTAAGGCACTTAGCAGCTGCATACTGGTGATCATGATCACTGCCCTTGGAGGGTGTATATTCGCCTATATACATATCAGATCTCTTAAGGTTCTCCTGTATGGACGATCTGTCAACGACAAGATCACAGATTACAGGGAACTTGGAAAGTGGCTGTATCGTAATCTCATCACCCGTCAAATCCCGTATAAAAGTCTCACATGCAAGTGCCGGCCTGCCGTTGATCACCATTGCGCATGCACCGCATACACCCTGCATACATGAACATTCCCATCCTATCCTGACTGAATCCATGCCGTCCGCATTTCTGATATCGTCATTATAATTGAGATAGTCGATCAGACCGGCAACCGAATTATCCGCCGGGCCGTCATAATCAAACGTCTCCCAATACGGCTCATCGAAAGGCGATCTCCTGCGCAGGATCTTAACTCTCATACTCAAACTCCTTATCGTAACGGACATTATAAGCACCGTTATCGTAACTGATAACAGATGCATAGCCGTAATCATCGCTCATATCCTGATGATCTGACCTGAAGTGCGCTCCCCTGCTCTCCTTGCGTTCATCTGCACATGTCAATGCAGCTCGCGCAAGTGTCAGTATTCCCTTAAGACTGTAATTGAAATAAGGCATGACATCCTTATCATAATGGATCCTGTCAGCTATTGACAGATAGTAATCGACTTCTCCGATCCCTTTTGCCAGCCTTGTCCCGTCACGGACAATTCCCATATTGGAATTCATAGTATCGGCAAGCATGTCACGGACATACATTACCGGAAATTTGCTCTTACTTAATTCCTGACCGGCCAGATTGGCCTGAGCTTCCTCCAAATCACCGGTGAAGTCCGGGACATGACCTGAATCTGTTGATACGCTCGAGGCAGCAATATCATCTGCCGCCACTTTTCCGCTGTACAGTGCCGCAAGGAGAGAATTACCTCCGAGCCGATTGGCTCCGTGATACATCGAAGCACACTCGCCTATAGCATAAAGGTTCCTGATATTTGTCTCGTGGTTGAGATGAACAGCGATCCCTCCCATAAAAAAGTGAACTGAAGGTGTAACCGGAACAGGACTTGCCGATATATCAATGCCTCTGTATTTGGCACATATATCCCTTACTTCCGCGAGTTTGCTTGATATCATCAAACTGTCCATAAATGATGCATCAAGATATACTTCGCGCCCGGTCATTTCAATCTCTCTTGAGATCACATCTCTTGTCATGAGGTTGCCGTTCGGACCGAATTTCTCTTCCATGAAGTATACCCTTCTTCCGTTATCTTCATAGAAAAGTCTTCCTCCCTCTCCCCTGACAGCCTCCGATATCAGCATCTTCTTCTGCGCTGTCTCAAGTGTAGTCGGATGATACTGAACGAATTCCAGATTCTTAAGTTCAACTCCCTGCATGAACAGCCTGCCTGCCGCGTACCCGTCGCACTGCGTCGATCCGGTCGTCTTGCCGAACAGTGCATTCTGCCCCCCGGTGGCAATTATCAGCGCATCGCCGTATATTGCCTCAAGCATTCTCCTTGACTCATCGAAAACAACAGCTCCGTAACACACGCCATCCCTTATCAGAGCAGAGTGAAAGCAACACCACAGTCTCCTGCTTATCATGCCCTTTGCCTCGTATCTCCTTGCTTCCATGACAAGTGAAGATACTATCTGCTTACCCGTTGATGTGCCACAGTAATATGTCCTTCTGTGACTCTGCCCTCCGAAAGCCCGTCTCACCGGTCTCCCGCTGCCGTCAGTCGTAAACACGGTGCCTATCCTCTCAAGGTACCTGATGACATTGCCTGCATTGGAGCAAAGACCCGTAACTGCATTTATCCCGGCGATGTTACATCCTCCGCGTATTGTATCGTCTATGTGGCTCTCTATACTGTCGCCTTCCTCGTGTTCTTCAGTCACGGCGTTGATGCCGCCGGCTGCCATGACAGACTGTGACCTTTCGGAAGGAAAAGGAGATAAGAGCTGTACCTTAATCCCGTTCTCGGCACATCTTACCGCGCAGTTCATTCCTGCAATTCCGCTTCCGACGATGATGACACTTCTCATATATCAGCTCATAAACATCATGATCTGTCCCCTGACGACGGCAAAGGATGCAAAAACGAGAATGAGTGAGCATATTACTATGCATGCCATGTCTATGCGCTTCTGCTTTTCAGTAGACTTCAGCCACCCGAGGATCACGAGCGCCCTCGAGAAGGATACGGCAAAATGGGCGAGCACCGTGGCGAACAAAAGGATCTCGGATACCATCAGAAGTATGATGATCCATGATCTGCCCGCCTCAGCAGACGCCTGCATATATTTGAACGTGTTGACGTGGATAAATACGAGCGGAAATATAAGTGCCGCCGTAACTCTCTGAACAATGGTAGCCTTGTTATACCCGGGATACTTATTGAGCTTCGTGCCGTCGGAATTAAGAAATACGGACATCATCCCGAGAATGGCATGAAGGCACACGCACACCATAAACGAATATGAGATAAGGTTGGTAAGGAACGGGTTGTAATACATCGTGAGGTAGGCATATGAAGTGTAACCGATGTGAGCCATCATCAGGAGTGCGGTGATAAGTGACAGGAGGGCATTGGCTTTTTTCATATTCACGTTCCTTCTTTTTTACCATAATAACACATTAGTTTTTGTGATAATATCATTAATTATAAGAACTCATTAAGCGGAGGAGCATATGTATCTTATCAAGCGCAAGGAAGTGCTGCACCCGACCATATTCGTAATGGATATCGTGGCGCCGCGCGTAGCCCGGCACTGCGAACCCGGGCAGTTTGTAATCATCAGAGTTGACTCCCAAGGCGAGAGGATCCCTCTTACCATCTGCGATTACGACAGGACTGAGGGAACCGTGACGATCGCCGTCCAGACAATGGGCGCAAGCACATATAAGCTGATGGAGCTCAACGAAGGCGACAGTATTCATGACTTTGTCGGACCGCTGGGCAGACCGTCGGAGCTGGTAACGGATGACATTGAGAATGTACGCGGCAAGAAGATCCTCTTTGTGGCGGGCGGCCTGGGAACTGCACCTGTTTACCCGCAGGTGAAATGGCTCCACGAGCACGGAGTTGAAGCTGATGTCATTATCGGAGCCAAGACCAAAGATCTCATAATCTACGAAGATGCTATGCGCAGGGTCAGCGGCAATCTCTATATAACGACCGATGACGGGTCGTACGGGCGCAAAGGTCTCGTTACGGAGGTCATTGCCGATCTCGTTGAGAATGAGGGCAAACATTACGATCTTTGCGTGTCGATCGGCCCTATGATCATGATGAAATTCTGCGTCCTCACGACGCGTAAATATAATATCCCCACCATAGTCAGCATGAATCCCATAATGGTGGACGGCACCGGCATGTGCGGTGCCTGCCGCCTTACCGTCGGTGATGTGGTAAAGTTCGCCTGCATCGACGGACCGGAGTTCGACGGATTCAAGGTCGATTTTGATGAAGCAATGGAGAGAATGAAGCTGTACCGCACCGAGGAAGGACGCGCTCTTCTCAAGTACAGGGAAGGCAGTACACATCACGGCGGATGCGGCAATTGCGGAGGTGACAGATAATGGCTATAACTGCCGGATTAGAGAGAGTACCCATAAGTGAGCAATCCCCTGAGGTAAGAGCAAAGAATTTCGATGAGGTGTGCCTCGGTTATACTGACGAAGAAGCCGTGGCGGAGGCCTCAAGGTGCCTCAACTGCAAGAACCCCTTGTGTGTTCAGGGATGTCCCGTGAATGTCAATATTCCGGGATTTATCGAGGCTCTCAGGAACAACGATATCCCGGAATCATACGCCAGACTGTCCGGTTGCACCGCCCTCCCTGCCATCTGCGGAAGGGTCTGCCCGCAGGAGACACAGTGCGAATCCAAGTGCATAAGAGGAATCAAAGGTGATGCGATAGCCATCGGCAAGCTTGAACGCTACGTCGCGGACAAAGCAAGAGAGATCGGCCTTAAGCCGGCCGTAATCTCTGAACCCAACGGCCACAAGGTCGCGGTCATCGGATCGGGTCCTGCAGGTCTCACATGTGCAGGTGATCTGGCTAGGATGGGATATGACGTCACGATATTCGAGGCGCTCCACGAAGCAGGCGGCGTGCTGACATACGGCATTCCCGAGTTCCGTCTTCCCAAGGACAGAGTAGTTGCGCCCGAGATCGACAATATAAAATCACTCGGTGTCAAGATCGAGACCAATGTCATAATCGGCAAGTCGGTGACCATCGACGAGCTTATGGAGGATGAAGGCTTCGAGGCCGTATTTATCGGTTCCGGTGCAGGACTTCCGATGTTCATGAACATACCCGGAGAGAATGCCAAGGGAGTATTCTCGGCCAATGAATTTCTCACGCGCAGCAACCTCATGAAAGCATACCGCGATGATTCCGACACACCCATATTCAGGCCTTCCAGGGTCACCGTAGTCGGCGGAGGCAACGTGGCAATGGACGCAGCCAGAACAGCGCTCAGGCTCGGGGCTAAGGTAACTGTCGTTTACAGAAGATCAGAAGCGGAGCTGCCGGCAAGAGCGGAGGAAGTCCATCACGCCAAGGAGGAGGGTATCAACTTCGAGCTGCTGACAAATCCTGTGGAGATCCTCACCGGTGATGAGCATATGGTCAGCGGTATCAAGTGCATCAGGATGGAACTCGGTGAACCCGATCAGTCCGGAAGACGCCGTCCCGTCCCTGTAGAAGGATCAGAATTCACAATAGAAACCGATGCGGTTATAATGGCTCTCGGAACTACTCCAAACCCTATGATCGCAGATGCTACTCCGGGACTTGATACAAACAGGAGACGCTGCATAGTAGCTGAAGGACCTTACGGTCAGACGACGAAAGCAGGTGTATTTGCCGGCGGTGATGCCGTAACGGGTGCTGCCACTGTAATACTTGCAATGGGCGCCGGCAAGGAAGCGGCTTTGGGAATCGATGAGTATATCAGGAACAAATAAGTTCTGCACTTAATAAACAGTGCGTATCTTATCCCTGTCTATTCCGGTATCACGGCAGAAATCAACAATATCAGCCTCGCATGTTACTTTGCTGAGGTCATGATATCTGCCTGTCTGCTTATCAACAAAACCCACAGTAGTCTCACCCGTGCAGATACTCTTGTGTATCACGGGTTCTTTGAGCTCGGGATCGTAACCGGGCTGATCTTTTGTAACGAGTTTCTTCAGTCTCATAGGGGTATTGTAACACAAAAGCCCAATGCCTCTTCCCCGGAACTCACGATCCGGATTCCGCAATAATTGAAGATTTTTCCGCGGAAATTGCGGAAGGATCCCTGATTATTGCGGAATCCGCAGGAATTGAACTTTTCTTCCGCAGTTTATGCGGAAGGATTGCCGTTTTTCTGCGGAAACGCTGATCTCACCGTTGCGGTCAGACTGATGTGTCTTCCGCAATTTGTGCGGAAGAATTGCTGCTTCCCGGCGGAACCGGTGTGATGGAGTCCGACGCGCACTAATAATACATTTTTATTAGGAATCAGCACGAATTCGTAGTAAAATTACAATATAAGCATAACCCCTGAACGGAGGAATCTACTTATGGCCAAATGGATAATGGTCGTCGATGACGATACAACCAATCTGCAGATGGCAGGTCACATCCTTAGCAAGAATAATATGCGTGTTACGGCACTCAAATCAGGCAAAGCACTTCTCGATTATGTCGACAGCAAGGGCGTACCGGATCTTATATTGCTCGATATCAAGATGCCGGAGCTCGACGGATTTGAGACACTTAAGCTGTTCCGCGAACTTGAGGAGAAGAAGGGACTTCCCTCCACTCCCGTCATCTTTCTGACGGCCGATGAGGATACGAGCACTGAGACGAGGGGATTCGAAGTCGGTGTATCAGACTTCATCCGCAAACCTTTCAATCCCGACGTATTGCTCAAACGTATCAACAATGTCATCTCGATGCAGAGTGAGATGTTGAGCCTCAAGGATGAAGCTACCATAGACAAGCTCACGGGTCTCTATAACAAGGCTGCGACCGGAGTTGAGATGTCAAGGATATGCAGTAATTCAACGGGATGTCTGGTCATGATCGACCTGGATTCCTTCAAGCTTGTCAACGATATATACGGTCACGAGATGGGCGATAAGGTGTTGATTACTTTCGCCGATATCATACGCGATACCATGCCGGCAGACAGCAAGGCCGGCAGGATCGGCGGAGATGAATTTGTGGCATTCTGCAAGGGTTTTACTAACGAAGATCTGGTGGCGGATTTTACCATGAAGCTCAATCAGCGGATGCTGTCGTCTGCCAAGTCTCTTATGGGAGACGACATGAATATTCCGTTAGGTGTCTCTGTCGGTGCAATTATGGTTCCAAAACACGGCAATGACTATGCCTCCCTGCTTAAGCTTGCTGACAAATCACTTTACAAAGTTAAGAAGAACGGCAAGCACGGCTATGACCTCTACACTTCCGAAGCGTTCTCGGATGATGAGGCCGGATCGTCGAATCAGACAATCGGCGAACTGTCGGAGATACTGGGCGAACGCAATATAAATGATGTCGCCATGCAGCTCGACATGGAAGCTTTCTCCTATGTCTACAGATACATAATCAGATATGTTACGCGTCACAACACTAATGCGTGCAAGCTCCTGTTCACGCTGGAACAGCCTGATGGAATATCCAAAGATAAATACAACGATTCATGCGATGAATTCGGCAATCATGTGAGACAGTCTCTGCGCAAGTCAGACATCGTAACGCGCAACAGATTCAATCAGTACTATGTTTTCCTGACCGATTTCAGAGAGGATTTCATAGACCGTATCGCGAGTCAGATAATCAATTCCTGGTATGAGCAGGACGGACACAACACCGAGATCAAATACGACAGCGAGTTCATCACTCCGAGAGTCGGAAGAGCTTTCGAGGTGCAGGATAAGCATGTGATCGTGGTCGACGATGACGAGCAGTATCTGAGGTTTGCCTCCAAGATCCTGACCGATAAGAATATCAAGGTAACTCCTCTTATTTCCGGAACGGCTTTGCTGGATTACATTGACAACAACGAAGATCTTCCTGACCTTATCCTTCTCGACATCAAGATGCCGGAAATGGATGGTTTTGAGACACTTGAGAAGCTGAAGAGCCGTTGCAATGAAGTAGCACGAATCCCTGTAATCTTCCTCACGGCCGATGACAGTGACGGCGCGGAAGATAAGGGATTGAGTCTTGGTGCAATCGACTTCCTCAGGAAACCATGCGCTCCGGAGATAATGATACTCCGCATCAATCACATACTGGAGTTGATGATGCTCAGGAAGAGATATCACAGATAACACCGATCTTTACAACAGGAGATAAGTCATGGGCATAATGAATTCACGCAATGAATTATTCAAGTCTTCCAACTTGATAATTCAGGTCTGTTATACAATCTTCTCTACAGTACTGACTGTTGAATCCCTGCTACTCGGCTGGATAATCTGGCCTCTCATACCGATCTGCGCCGGCGTAATAGTGTCCTGGGCGATGTTTATCAAGAAGTCCATGACAGCATATCACCGCATCTGGATCAGTGCTATTCTTCTGATGGTCTCATTCTTCTACTACGGAACTTATCCGACGAGTGCTTATGATCTTGCCATTGTCATGGCTGCAGTCATCATGCTCTTCACTGTTACAGGCAACAAAAAGATCATCACGATGCTTCAGGTAACATATTTTGTTACCATGGCTTACTGTGTCACACTCCTCGTTCAGGAAGGAGCCGCAGTTGATCTTCTGATGGTAACAAGAACAATGATACATTGCGGAATGGTCCTGATGATCGGCCACATCTCAAAAACAATAATTGATAAATGGAGTGAGGTGCTCGGCGCATCTGAGAATGAGATCAATCTGCTTACAGAATCAACAGAAAGACTTAATGATTTCCTAACCAATGTATCCCATGAACTAAGGACTCCGGTCAACGCTGTTATAGGACTCACGGGCGTATGTATTGACAAAGAGGAGAAAGAAGATATACGCAGGGATATGGAATCCGTGAGGAGCGCAGGAAGAAGAGTCGCGGAACAGATAAGCGACATCCTTGATTATTCCGAGATTGACAGAGGCAAACTCGTCAAGAACAGCGAAGACTATATGGTATCTTCCCTCATGAACGACCTGATCAACGATCTTCATGATGTCAGGAAACCGGAACTTGAATTGATAATCGATATTGACCCGTCGATCCCCGCTGCGATGAATTCTGATGTGACCAAGCTCAAGAAGATCCTTAAGTCACTCATAACAAACGGTCTTAAATATACAAATGAAGGCGGCGTATATGTGAAGCTGGACACCGAGGCACAGTCATACGGGGTTAATCTTCAGATTGAAGTATCCGATACCGGTATCGGTATGACTGATGAGGATGTAGAACATATCTATGAACAGTTCTATCAGGCAGATTCCGGCAGAAGCCGCATCGGAGGCGGCCTCGGACTTGGTATGAGCATCGTGCGCGGATTTGTAAGTTCCATGGGCGGCTTTATGACAGTCAGCAGCAAAGTAAATGAAGGTACTACAGTACGTGTCAGCATTCCTCAAAAGGTCGTTAACAGTACAAGTTGCATGTCCATCGAAGAACCTGACAAGCTCTGCCTTGCTGCTTTTCTGCATATCGACAAATTCGATAATCCGCGTGTGCGCGAATACTATAATTCCTGCCTCTTCAATATAGTCAAGGGACTCGGGATACAGATGCACAGGGTCGAGAATGCGGAGAATCTCAAGGTGCTTTGTGACTCCGTCAATATCACGCACCTCTTTGTCGGCGAACGTGAATACACAGAACATTTGGATCTCATCGAAAGCATGACCTCAGACATGGTGGTCATCGTGGTTGCCAATCCGGGATTCATCCTGCCTAAGGATTCAACAGTCAGGATACTGGAGAAGCCCTTCTACTGCTTCCCCATTGTATCTGCCCTCAATTCTGATATAAGCAACAAAGATATCACCAAAGGTCATATGGTCATCAGTAATGTTCACGCTCTCGTCGTAGATGATGAACCGATGAACCTGATAGTTGCCAAAAGTATATTCAAGCGTTACGGCATGAAGGTAACGACGGCAAATTCCGGACCTGAGTCAATCGAAGCCTGCAGGAAGGAGTTGTTTGACATCATCTTCATGGATCATATGATGGGCGGAATGGACGGAGTTGAAGCAATGAAGAGGATCAGGGCAGATGTCTCGGGTCTCGGTCATAATGTTCCCATCGTAGCTTTGACTGCAAATGCCATGAGTTCGGCCAAGCAGATGTTCATGTCAGTCGGCTTCGACGGCTTCGTAAGCAAGCCTATCGAGATCGAGGAGCTGGAGAGAGTCCTTAAGAAGCTCCTGCCCGTATCCTCCATCTCGTACGTTAAGGATTCGGATATAGGAACGGAATCTGATGACGGCAAGGATGACGCAGCCGCACCGGCGGTGCCGGCGACATCACAGCCGACGACCTTAAGAGGCAAACTTAAAGCCGGCAATATCGATGTTGAGACAGGTCTTCACTACTGTGCCGGTGATCTTGATTTCTATAAGACAATGCTGCTGCAGATAGCATCAGAATCCAAAGACAAAGTCACATCACTCAACAGATCCTACATTGATAAAGACTGGAAGAATTACGAGATCGTCATTCACGCCGTCAAGAGCACTACCAAGACAATCGGGGCGCTCGGTATCTCAAGTGATGCACTGGCCCTTGAGACTGCTGCCAAAGAGAGCAATATTGACTATATAGTGAATAATCACGAGAGGGTAATCAAAGATATAGATAACCTGAGACAGACAATACTTTCAGCTCTTGATAAAGAAGAAGATAACCGCGAGGAAGAGGAAGAAGTTCTTGAATTCGGACCGGGACAGGATGACGTGATTAACGATGCATCTGATTCTGACGATATCTTCGAGTTCAATCCTGACGGGGAGGATAACTGATCATGAGAAGTTTAGCAATTCTGTCTTATTTATATGATGAATCCGTCGATATCAGGCAGAGATTATATGTCCTGAGCACGAATCTTACAGTGGTAATGCTTGCAGTATCGACAGCATTGATGGCACTAAGCAGTGAATACCTAAGGGATGTCCCGTATATGTTAGGGGTCATAGCACTTCTCATACTCTGCGGAATGCTTGCATACAGAACAAAAAAAATCGATGGTGGAATCATCTCAATAATATCCATTCTGGGATTTGCCTATTTCCCCATCAGTTTTTTTAATGAGGACGGCGCGGCCGGGGCAGCACCTCTGTGGTTTGTTTATACCCTGTTCCTTATAGGGATTCTGATGCGCGGTAAGACAAGGATAATCTTTTCATTACTGGAGGAAACTATCGGCATCGCGTGCTATGCCCTGTCGTATTTTTATCCTCAGCTGGTAGCTGATAACTCTTCCCTTCTTACATATATTTATACGTTTATCACACTGATCATGGTAACAACAAGCATCATGGTTATTATCAACTGGGAGCACAAACTGTATATTCAGAAGAGCAAGATTGCTGAAGAACAGAGCAAGCAGATCGAGGCTCTCAATGCTTCACAGAACAGGTTTTTCTCAAGCATGAGCCATGAGATAAGAACACCTATCAACACTATCATCGGACTGAACGAGATGATAATGCGCGAAGATATAAGTGATGAGGTAGCGGAAGATGCCGTTAACATCAGGGTCGCAGGCAAACTTCTTCTCAACCTTATCAACGACATCCTGGACATGTCCAAGTTCCAGGCAGGCGATATGCACCTGCTGATCGATTCATACTCAACGGGAGATATGCTTTCGGAGCTCGTAGGTATGCTGTGGATAAGGGCCAAGGAGAAGAATCTCGAGTTCAAGGTCAATGTCGCCCCTGACATACCCGCCGAACTGATGGGAGATGAAGTCAGGATCAAGCAGGTGCTGATGAATATCCTGAACAATGCGATCAAGTATACAAAAGAGGGATCGATCACACTGTCAGTAGAATGTGAACAACGGGAAAATGACACATATAATATGATCTACTCGGTAACAGATACGGGAATGGGCATAAAGAAAGAAGATATCCCTTATCTGTTCACGGCATTCAAGAGAGTTGATGAGAGCAATACGCGGCATATCGAAGGCACAGGTCTCGGTCTGTCAATTGTAAAGCAGTTCCTTGACCTCATGAACGGCAAGATAACGGTTAACAGTATCTATACGCAAGGCTCCACCTTCATTATAGAGATACCGCAGAAAGCCGCTACTGATAAGAAAATAGGCGTTTTTGACTATGAGAAGAAGCACGCCATCGGCAAGAAAATCAACTACAAGAAAAAGTTCGAGGCGCCCGATGCCAAAATACTTGCCGTTGATGACAACAAATCCAATCTTCTGGTTGTTACGAAGCTCCTTCGTGATACTAAAATGACAATAGATACGGCATCAAGCGGTGCTGAAGCACTCAGCATGACACTCAACAACAAATATGACCTTATCTTCATGGATCACCTGATGCCCGAGATGGACGGTATCGAATGCTTTGAGAAGATACGCGAACAGACCGGCGGCAAGAGCAAGGAGGCCAAGGTGGTTGTCCTCACAGCCAATGCCGGAGAGGAGAACAGGGAGCTGTATGCACGTGCAAGGTTTGACGGATACCTTATTAAGCCGATCAGCGGTGCCGAGCTCGAGAATGAGTTGATAAGACTCCTTCCTCCCTCTCTTGTTCATGCAACAAACAGCGGCGATGAGATAATAAAGGATACGGTATCCTGGATGCAGTCAGGTCAGAAGAAGATGAGGATCATGATTACAACGGACACTATCGCCGATATTCCTCACTATCTCCTCGCAAAGTACAATATAACTGCCATACCTCACAAAGTCCAGACAATGGAAGGCACCACTTTCAAGGACGGGATCGAGATTGATACGACCGGCGTGCTCTCATATCTTGAGAATAAATCCAATACCATGCTTCCCGTTCCACCCTCCGTTGAGGAATATGAGGATTTCTTTGCAAAACAGCTGACCAAAGCGAATAATGTCGTTCACATAGCAGTATCTTCGGGAATTGCCAACAGCGGTTATCCCCCCGCCGTTGAAGCAGCTAAGTCATTCGATAATGTTACCGTTATCGACAGCAACAGTCTGTCGAGCGGTCAGGGCATAATTGCGATGATTGCTTCATATCTTGTTCAGTCCGGAAGGAACCCCGAGGAGATCAAACAGAGCATCGACCGTATCAAAAAGTATATTCACACCAGCTTTATCGTCGGTGATCTCTCATATATGGCAAGAACAGGACAGGTAAGCAGCAAGCGTACCAGTCTTCTTAATTCATTCATGGCAAAGCCGGTGCTTGCACTCAAGAACGGCAGGATGGCACTGGATAAGATTTATTTCGGTTCCTCGAAGAAAGCATGGGCCAAATATATCAAATCATGTCTGTCGCGCTACAATGCAAGCGACGTGGTAATGTTTGTCACCTATGTCGGATTGAGCCGCAAGGATCTTGACTGGGTCAAACATCAAATCGAACTCAAAGCTCACTTCAAAGATGTGATATTCATTCAGGCAAGTCCCGCTATTGCAGCGAACTGCGGTCCCGGAACTTTCGGCCTGCTGTTCATGGATAAAGAACTCAAAAAATACGATAATAACTGATCACTTTGTATCGCTGTCAATATACTCGAAATTAACAGTGTAATTGATCTTGGAATATGCTGATATCTGGGCAATGTATTTCCTTATGAAGTCCATTGCCCTTTCTTCTGCCGTAAGCATCATTCCCTTGTCCTTAAGGATATCAAGCATTGTAAAGGAATTGGATTCCCTGATAGCCTTTGTAACGTCTGCGGCAGTTATCGAATTCTCTGACTTCCACTTCGACTGTGACTCTATGGCGATGGACTCAAGATCATATGAAGATGAATCCACTTTGATCTCGCCGAGGAGCGAAGCATGAGGTATCTTAACATTTACGGTATGGCCCGTAACAGTCATCTGAACCTTATTCATATCAATCCCCACATCGGCATATCCGCTGTATTCGATCCAGAAACGTCTGTCAGCCTGATTGATCCCCGCAAGTCCCGATGCAGCCGGCTTCACTGCCTTGGCAACGCTGTGGAAATACACCTCGATCGTTGCAAGCTTGCAGATATTCCTTACCTGGATCTCCTGAGGAAGTACGGTTGAAGTCATGTCAGGTGTAATGTCGGGATCGTTATAATTGATCTCGTACTGATTCCTGACTTTGCCCCGCTTAAGTGCTTCTTTGGACTGTATCTCCTTGCCACACCCGCAATAAAGAAGGGTAGACAGAAGGATTGCAGATATCAATATAACACTCTTCTTCATGTCATCCCTCCTTCCATTCTATCTCGAGCTGATAATCAGGATATATCTGTGACACCAGCGGTTCAGTCAATGCGCGTATCTGGGATTCCGCGTTCTTCCTGGCATACTCAAACATCTTCTCATCCCCCTCGATCCTCCTGCGGAGATCCTCTTCACATTTAGCCTGAGCAGTTATTGAAGTGTCCTGATTATTGTATTTCTGATCCAGGAACAGATAATCCAGAGTACCGGCATTTACGGTACAGCTGAGAATCTGTATGGAAGGAAGCTTGACAGTTATCACTTTACTTGTCCCTGTGCCGTAATCGGTGCTGATCATAGTACCGTCTATACCCAGTGATACGGTGCCTGTATACGCAATATAATAGACCGGTTTGGCATCATTCGGATTGGCAAACACTCTGCAGATGGCGTCATATTTGTACTCGAGCGTCTGGATCTCGTCGATCCCTATGATCTCATCTATCGTCGTAGTATGTTCCACAACCTGAGCACTTGTATTACCGCCCCCGATTATCAGTCCGGCGTTATCGACGATATCCGATATCTTCTCTGACACCTTATTAGATCTTGCCCACAAGGTGATGATCATGACGAGTACGAGAATTAATACCACAATGACGGTGGCCATTATAAAAATGGTCTTATTCTTTCCGGAATCCTTCACCATTATGACATCCTGTCTTTTGCGCGCCATATCACTGATCCTTCCGGTCCTTGATGTTCTTATCGTAGAAATGCTTGATTATCGCTCTTCTCGTAACTATTCCTATGAACAGTCCCCTGTCATCTACGATCGGAACAAAATTAACATTCATCGCTCTCATTATCAGATCCTCGATCGAAGCCGTGATCGATACAGACATGCCGAGTTCATTGTCTGCTCTAATATAGTCTACATCCTCAAGAGAGAATTTCTCAAGACTCTCAACAGCCATTGTATGAGGCTCCCCGCCCTCGCCGCGGACTATGTACCACAACAGATCCCCTTCTCTCAGTATTCCCTTGTAGTATCCGTCACCGTCGATCACCGGAATCGCCGTATAGCCTCCGTGATGCATCGTCTCCAGGGCCTGCCTCACTGTGCAGTCCGAACGGATGTACTTAACATCGATCTTGGGTATCATAAAAAAAGCTATATTCAAACTATCACCTGCTTCCGAGTGTCTTCTCCACATTAACCGAGAACGGTGCCGCAGCAAGGCCGTTGTCCGCATAAAGCGGCGTAGCACCGTAACTGAAATAACCATACCTTACCTTGACCGGAAATTCCACATAAGGACAATCGAGTAATACTGTCTTACCGTCGAAATCCACAGTAGCATTTGCGCGGTGGAATTCCCCGTCTTCACCGGCGATCTCAAAGCCGGTATCGTCCGAATCAAATCGTGTTGCCATGTTGAGCAGAAGGAAATCCCCTCCAAAGCTCACTTCCACACCGTCTCCCCTTCTGGCATCAATGATGTGAGGTGCCAGAGCCGGTATATGTTTGTAACCGTAAACATACTTAAGAGCCATCGCAGCCATCCTCTGTCCGGGAGTCTTCTTGTTAGCCGGATATATGTTGTCAAACTCTCCGCAGTCGGCGAGTACGGCCATATATGTATTCCCGACAGTCGATGCCACCATCTGCTGCTGTTCGCGGAGCTTTGCCCACGAATAATCATCGTAAGCCATGAACTTGCGTTCCTTGGATATGTACATGGGGAGCTGGCAGAATATGAAAGGGAGCTCGGGGCTCATAAACACCTCACGCCACTCACCGATAAGGCTTGTAAATACCTGTCCGTAAAGAGCTGCATGATCCGCACAATCAGATTCGCCCTGGTAATAGATGACCCCGCGCAAAGCATACGGTGCAATCCTTCGGATCATGCATTCGAACATGGCTCCCGGGTGCCGCATGGATCTGTAGCCCACAGGAGGGGTACGCCTGAAGCCGCCTATCTCCTCTCTGACTCTCTGATAGGTTGCATAAGGGTTCTCCTTAAGTAATGCCCTGACTCTCGCCTCATATTGTTCTGATTGACTCTCATATGCGGCAGCAAGTTCATCAAATTCATCATCCGACAAGGATGAAGCGGCTCTGTCAAAATCCGCCTTCATCTTCCTTCCGCCTTCAGTGCTCATCAATCCGGAGGTGCTGAGCCAGCATGATATAGAAGTATCGGGAACATAACAGCCTATTATTCCTATCTTGCAGTCAAGCCTGTTCTCAAGTTCCCTTGCGAAATAAAAGGCGATACCCGACATGTCTCTGCATGTATCCCTGTCGATGATCACCCAGGAAGATTCCGCCTCGAGCATCTTCTGCCCGTCATCAAGGAACCCCGCAACAGGAACTCTGTAGCAGCGTATCTCCGTCTCGGGAACATTCTCAATCGTATACTTGGCATACTGACTCCTTACAAGGGGATAGCCCATGTTGTTCTGTCCTGCGGCAAGCCACACCTCACCTGCATAGCACCCGGTAATGACGATCTCCTGTACGGTCTCACCGGATCCTGCCGCGGATGACGATATCCTGAATACAAACGGTCCGCCCGGAGAATCAACTGCAGGAAGCTCTGCCATGAACTCAAGCTTGTCATTGGTATGAACAGTGATCCCGCTTATGAGATCATCATCCTTATACATGTGTACAAGGACATCACAGTCTTCTGACGAGGAACCGAATATCCTTATTCCGGTTCCCCATTGAAAGACCATGCCGTCTTTGAAAATGCCGTTGAGTTCAAGCCTCATCTGCCGTACCCTTAACCGAAGAAAGAATGTATAAACACAAGTGCTTTGGCCGCATCCCCGTTAACAGTTGCCCTGCCGCCGGATACGGCATCGTATATAGTACATTTGCCGTTGAGAATATCAGCCATTACTCCTGTATCGCAATCAATATAGAAATCCGCCCCGTGGTACTCATAGGGGGCCGTCTCTACATTTCCGTCTTCGACCTTGATATACAGAGGCTGAAATCCGCCGTCTCCCGTCAGTGTGATCTGCGTAGCAAAAAAGCCGTCCGGGAAAGTCTTGCTGCGGGCTGTCTCCTCTACTGTACGGAAAATACTTCCATATGACGGTGCTGTCTCAATTCTATTCTTTGCCATAGTCTGCCCTCACCTGAGATATATATTGATATTTTATCATTTAATCATGCTTATTATCCACTGATGAGGTAATATTTTGGCTGCCAGACGCAATAATTTTTGCGAGAATCCGACGGAGACAAGACGGCGGCCTTTGGAGCTCGCTTTAAGAGATATCCGTGCTACCTCGCCGGGAGTCTTTGATGTTTTCGCCCTTATTCCCGTAAAACCTTCAGTCTTCCCTTTTGTCGCCTTGTACTGGAAGGCTGTTGTCACCGGTCCGGGACATACGCATGTAACCTTTATTCTCCTGTCCTTCAGTTCGGCGGCAAGAGCCTGCGAGAATGAGATGACATACGACTTGCTCGCGGCATAAACGGCGAATCCCGGCTGCGGAATAAATCCTGCCGAAGAAGCGATGTTGATCATCCCCGATCCGCTGTCCATGTAAGGAAGACACATCCTGCACATCAATGTAAGCGCATTGCAGTTTGTATTCAGCGTATCTGATATCTCCCCAATGCTCTGTCCGGAGACAGGCTCTCTATACCCCAGTCCGGCGCTGTTTATAAGCAGGCTTATCACCGGCTCCCGTTCCTTCAACATTGCCTCGATACACATCATCCCGTCCGTCGTACAAAGATCGGCACAGACCGCAACAGCTCTCTGTGGAAGGAGTTCCGCCTTCAACACATCCAGTCTGGCGTTGTTCCTTCCGACCAGCCACAATTCATCACATGTCTGGGATTCTGCAAGCTGTCTTGCAAACTGTTCTCCTATACCGGAGGTAGCTCCCGTGATCAGTGCGATCCTCGTCATATCTTATTTCCCTCCACAACATAATACTGAAATATCCAGCTCAGGGAATAATCCGATACGATGGTACCCTCAGCAGGAAAAAAAAGGCTTACTGCATTCCTCTGAGATGACGCAGAATAAACAGTATCCATGTCATTCCTCTTCATAGCCGAGGCAACCTCTGCAATATATGAATCATAGTCCTGCACATCGATAAAAAAAGTGACTGTATTGAATATAACGATAATGCCGGACAGTGCGATAACGATCAGACTTAGCCTTGCCGGCGAACCGGGCTTCCTGCCTGACTTCCTGCCTGATCCGCCTTTCATCAAATACCTGACAAGGACCATGATCACGAGGCACAATCCGGCAACTGCAGCTTGCATAAACGAGAGCGATATCAGGTTCAGGAGAGTCAGTGAAGCAAGTGCCAAATAAACTGATTTATACTTCTCACTTCCCTCTGACCTGCACAGAAAATCCATGAGACATGACCATGCGGGAATCATCAGCGGAAGGATTACCGAGAACAAAGCTCGCTGTATTACGACCCCCGACAGTCCAAGTGCCGCACTTCCCGCAAAACAGGCTATGGACAGCGCCATCGCGGCAAATATCTTCTTTATCTTCTCTCTGTGCAGGATCATATAGAACAGCATGATCAGGACCGGCAACAATATAACCGATCCCCAGCTGATAAAACATGAGAGATAATCATATGATGTCTTTATAGCCTTTGCAATGCCGATATCACTGTTCCCGTCGACCATGACCTGCCTGTTGGAATTACCCGGAGACAGTATCACCAGCCCCATTCCCGGCAGTGTGCAAAGCAGGGATGCGATATAATAACCGGCAGCCTTTATCCTGCTTGAGAACAGCCGGATTACGATGAATATGATGAGCATTCCGCCGAATACCTCGTTGACGGAGGATGCCAACAGGACAGAAATAAATGTCACGATATAATTCCCGGCACCCTTACGGGAACTATCGATCATACTGACTGCCCACAGCATGACAGTCCCCGCCCACAGGTAATTTACACTTCCTGATACCCACAATACGGAATCACCCCATGATGGCAGGAGCAGAAACATAGACATATATATCAACGGCAGCAAAAACATGTTCTCAGATAACAGACCGGATCCGATCCCGCGCCTTATAAGCAGGCCTGCCAGCACAAAGAAGCAGGCGTTGATTATCGCGAACACCCACTTTCCGGCATATATCACGGCGAAGACAAAGAAATGACAGACGACTCTTCCGCCGCTGTAGCGATAATAATTACCTGCTGATGTGAACAGATCGCCTATTGAAGATATGCGCACCTCGCTACCTATATCAGCGTCAAAGCCATTCCATATATGCTTGAAATGGAGGTCATCCGTGATGAGGGGCGTATATAAACTCAATAACAGTACCAGCAGGAAGACTGCTGATACTGTTATCATGTCGATCTTATTGATCCTTCTGTCAGTTGTTGTCCGCACCATTGCCGGGCTGAGTATTATTGCCTGAGGGCTTGAATGGTGATGGTGATGCCGGCTTGTCCGGAGCCGGATTCTGCGAAGGCGCCTGAGCACCCGGTATGTTCCATACCGGAGTCCTATATCCCGGACGGGTCGGAGCTGCGGACTGAGGTGATCCAGCTGCAGGATTCTGCTGTGCAGCGTGATTTACGGAGTACTGCGGAGGTCTCTTGATAGGGGCCCTCAGTCCGGGAATCTGATTAGGATTCTGATTCATAGGTGCCGCGGGAACCTTCACCTGCGTCTGCGCCTGTGCAGCAGCGGCTTCTTCGGCTCTTCTCTGCGCTGCAATCTCCTTCATGGCTGCCGCATAATTAGTCGTTCCGCTCGTGGAGGCCGTCTTGGGATATGCAACAGGCTCACTTACCGGCTCATGCTTCTTGCCGAAAGGCAATTTGCCGACAAGCCCCTTAACGCCATGGCCCTTGGAATCTGCCTGTGCTTCAGGATTGACGGAGACTGCAGGAGCCGGTGCCGGTGCCTTGGCAGGCGCTGGTGCTACCTTACGGGGAGCCGGTTCCTTGCCGGCTTGAGGATGAACTTCGTTCTTCGCTGTTATCTTGTCTGCAGGAACAGGCTTGATATCACTTGCTATCTTAACCTCAGGTATCTTGACGACACCGGGTATAGCCGCGTGGTCAACAGTGTATTCCGAGGGACGCTTGAAATGCTTCGTACCGCTTTGTTCAGGAACTGGCATTACAGGGGCAGAGGGTGCCTTCGGCTGTGTAGCAGGTGATGCCGGGTTCTGAACCGGAGCTGCAGGCTTTGCCGGTGCAGCAGGAGCCGCCTTGGGAGTGCCTGCAACGGTTGCCGCAGTTGCAGCAACAACAGGTGCGACATGAGTAGTTACGGGCTTCTGCTGTACCTGAACAGGTGCCTGTGCCGCATGGTTCACTGAGCATTGAGGAGGCCTCTTGATCGGAGCCTTAAGTCCCGGAACAGGAGATGATGCAGAAGGTGCACCAGCAGGAGCTGACTTGGGCGGTACGGCCGCCGCAGCCGGACGCTTGGGTGCCTCTTCCGCCTCTCTTGCCTGTCTTGCAACATTTGGATTGGATGAATACTTTGCAGGGCGCTTGACGGGTGCTCTCTGAGGAGCTTTTGCTGTTGCGGCAACTCCTGCGCCTGCAGCCTGCGCTTCCTTCTGTTCTGCCATTCTCATTGCATTGATCTCTTTCATCGAAGCGGCAAGACCGGCTCCTGTCTGAGAAGAAGCCACGGGTCTTGATGCCTGAACCGGAGCAGTCTTCGGAGCTTTGCCTGATCCGCCCATGCCGGGTATGAAATGAGCGAAAGCTTCTTTGTTGGAGTAGCCCTTGCCCTTGCGCAGATATCCGTATCTGAGCAACAGCAGAGCGACAACTATAAATATCAACAGGTATGGAAGCCAGTTGAAATTGCTGTCTTTCTTAAGTTCTACGGGTGCTTCCGGCGTCTTGGTAGGTGTCGGAGTGTTTCCATCCTTATCCGTCGTGCCGCCGACGGGGTTAGACGGATCTGTAGGATCTGTGGGGTCTGTGGGTTCTACTGTACCAGGAACAACGGCAGAAGCAGACGGCTCCGGCTCGATCGGAAGACGATCGGGATCAGTAGTAGGAGTAGGAGCCGGCGTTGATGTCGGTTTAGGTGTAGCTGTAGGTGCCGGCGTATCAGTCGGCTCAGGTGTAGGTGTTGCCTCACGTGTAGGCTTAGGTGTATTAGTCGGCTTCTTGGTCGGCTTGGGTGTAGGTGTACTCGTATTAGTAGGCTTCTTGGTGGGTTTAGGTGTAGGCGTGTTAGTTGCAGTAGGCTTCTTGGTGGGAGTATAAGTTGCGCCTGACGCCTTGGCAGAACACTTGGGCTTATTCATTCCTTCAATGTTGGTTCCGGACACTTCGAAATAATACCCCCCGTCAGGATCGCCCTTCTTACCGTTGTATCCGTATATTGTTATGGTTATCTTGCGTCCTCCGCTTCCGCTGATCTTTGCAACACCGTTTGCGACAAGAGACGATGAAACGTTAACTTCTTTATCAAACGTGAGCGTTACCACAACATTCTGTGGTGCAGAGTAGCCTTGAACATCCAGTGAAAATCCGCCGAAATCTTTATTCCAGGTGCCCCATCCGACAACATCAACACTTCCCGCTGCACTTACTTCACCAGGTGCCAGGAACAAAAGCGCAGATGCCATCAGGAACATGCACATCAGCACTGTTGCAACTCTAACAACCCGGGATCTTACAACTAACGAATTCACTTCGCACACCTCCGCAAAATACACGTATACACTAATAAAATATTATAAAGGCTCAAAATAATAAAAACAATGTAATACCCCACAAAAAAGGGGGTGTTTTTTCGCCACAATGTAAAAAGTTCCGGAGGTCAGTTATCCCCTTCTCCGCCCTCATGCTCCTTCTGCTGCCTTATCCTCTCCTGCGCTTTCCTGGCTTCGGCAGTATTGGAATATACGGGTCTCGGGTTGTATGTATTAGACTTCTGGAGATACCCGTTCACAACCACCGGCGCGTCCGGACCGGCATTATCTTCTGTCTTGCCGGAAGTCCCCAGAGACCTTATCCTGACTATCATAACTACAATAACGACCGCAGCAGCAGTACCTATGGCAGCCAATATTACGATAAGTACGGTATTGCTCCCGGACGAAGCGTCGGACGGATCCACAGGTGCCGGCATAGCCGTATAAGGTGCGGGCTGTGACGCCGAGGGTTCAACGGACTCCCCGCTTGCAGAAGGCGCTGCAGCAGAAGTCTGTCCTGCCGGAGCCGGATCGTTCCTAAATCCTGCCCAGTCTGACAATGCTATGCCGTTATTTCCGAGTGGAACCTTATGGTCGAGACCTACGAACTTACCGTTATCGTCGATCCACAGCACCTCCTTAACGAAAGCGTATTTCTCCTCGTCCCACGTCTTGAAATCATCCTTGACCAGTCCTCCGGTATCGCCTGAATTGGCGTTGTAGCACCAGAAGGTGAAGTTCAGTCTCTTCTCGGAGATGAGCTGTCTGAAGTAAGTCATCCATGTCAGGTTGTCCCCCTGCATGAATCCTCCCCACTCGCCAATGAACACGGGCGCGATATTCTCCTCGACAATATAGAGCCAGTAGTCGTGCCACGCATCCTTGTACAGTGATTCAAACGAGAATCCGCCCTCGAACCAGGGCTGCTGAAAAACGAGAGGACCATAATCATGGACAGAATAGACCACCTGCTTATTGCGCTCAGGTGACCCCAGATCGACAGGATAATCGCGCACGCCCATGAGGTTTGCACCCCACCATGTGTTGTAGTAGTCCTTCTCGTCAGCCGACGTGAAGTTATTACTCTTAATGTCAGTGGGATATATCTGGATGCCTTCTATTACAATGAGCGCATTAGGATTCTTATCGAGTATCGCATTGGCCGTATCCTCCGCCACTTTCTTCCAGTTATCGGGATCTTCCGAATCATTCCATATTGCTCTCTTCTGCTCATTTGCCTTCCCGTGAGGCTCGTTCTTGAGGTCGTATGCCACGATCGTGTCATCATCCTTGTAACGGTCAGCGATCCATACGAGTGCCTCCTTGAACTGATCCGCGCTTATCTTATCTGTATACCAGACAGGATGATTGTGACCTGCCGCGTCAGTATTTGCGGAGTGTATATCGATCATAACCTTCATTCCGTACTCTTCACAGAGGTCCAGAACATAGTCGAAGATCTGAAGGCTGTTCATCCCGTTCAGCTCGGAGTTATACGCCTGATTATAGTTGGCGTTGGGGTAATTGCCGCTCTTCCACTGAAGAAGGAGCTCTGCAGATATGGGGAGACGGAGGATATTGAATCCCCTGTTGGCTATGCCCTCAAGGCTCTCTTTAAGATTACAGTTCCACACCCCGTCAAAGAGGTTAGTCCCCGTGTTATAGCCGAACCAGTTGCAGCCCGTCATCCACACTTCATTGCCGTTCTTGTCTACTATCTTATTGCCGTCCGTCGTGAGCCAGTCATCGCCCTGAACTGAATCCACATGTGCTCTGGAAGGTCCGTCCGGAGGTGCTGCATTGGAGACAGGGGCAGGCGTCACATTGCTTCCCCCGCCCGATGTGTTGCCCTGTCCGTCGCCGGTGATGGAGATGAATTTGGCGCTTTTGACTCCCGATCCGTCCACCTGTATACCCACATTGCCGTCAAATCCCCAGTTGTTGGGACCTGATGACGAGCAAGTGGCGATTACCTTATTGCCGTCGATCTTATAAGAATCAAATCCCCATCCCGATGCGGACTTGATCTTGCCGGAGAACTCAACGGTTACAGTGATCGACCCGTACCCGGCGCAGCCGGACAGCTTCAGCGTTATCTGTCCGCCGGAGTCCCACGTATTAACGTTGTCAACCTTGGCAGACGGCGCCGCAAGCACCGCGAACTTTAAAACACTGCAAACCAAAACGGCAGTGATAAACACCGTAAATAAACGTATGAGCCTGTTATTCATATCACACCTTGAGAGTTATCTCTTTGTCACCCGGAACGTATCTTGTATATGTCACTCCCGCGCTGTCGAGCATCTTGCGTGCAGCAATCTCCATGTCCATGTCATGGTACTTGTCGTCAAGGTAGATTATGTGCTTCACACCCTTCTGGATTATGGCCTTGGTGCACTCGTTACAAGGGAAAAGAGTAACGTACACGGTCGTTCCGCGCAGGTCTGACGCCTTGCAGTTGAGGATGGCATTAAGCTCCGCGTGGCACACATAAGCATACTTCGTATCGAGCATTGCGCCCTCTCTCTCCCACGGAAAATCATCATCAGAGCATCCCATCGGCATGCCGTTGTAGCCGACTGACAGGATATGCTTGTTATCGTCGATGATGCATGCCCCTACCTGCGTTCCGGGATCCTTGCTCCTCTTGGCCGCAAGCTGTGCAACACCCATAAAATACTCGTCCCATGTGATGTATCCGTCTCTCTTCATATCACTACCTCCGGTTATTATCAGTTAATCTTACCCTACAATACTCTTTACGGCAAGGTGAGCCGATGCCGCCGCGAAAGCTAAGTTATACCCGCCGCTTATGCCGTCAACATCGGTGTTCTCGCCGATTATGAACAGCCCCGGAATTATCCCGGATCCGAAGCTCTTGCGGTCAAGCTCAGACAGTTCCACTCCGCCTCTGGTACAGTATGCGGAATTGATGTCAGGAGCCTCATTTATGTCAAATCTGAATCTCTTGAGTCTTCCGAGGATCTTCTTCCGCTCCGCCGAAGTCACCCCGGAGCATTTGATCTGCGTGTCATCAAGAAGCGATTCCGCCAGTCTTCTGGGCACCAGTGAAGCAAGGACCGTGGCAAATAAGGCTCTCGGCTTCGAGTCGATCAGTTCTGTCAGACTCCTGTCCGTTATGCCCGGCGCAAGATCTGCCAGGATATAAGTATTATCAGGTCTTGCGGGGATCTCACGTGAGAGTTCCATAACAGAAGGTCCCGAGATGCCTTTGTGTGTAAAGAGCAGATCACCTCTGGAAACTGCCCGCTTTGCCCCGCGGTCATATAGCGTCAGCACAACACCGGGCACCGTAACTCCGGCCAGAGGACCGCAGAATTCCGCAGATGTGTTAACCGTTGCAAGAGCTGCAGCAGGTTTTGCTATGCTGTGTCCCAGCGCCGAAGCCAGCTTAAATCCCGACCCGTCCGACCCGGTATGCGGATAGCTCATGCCCCCACAGGCGAGGATTACATACTTTGCCTTGACCATGCTGTCGTCTTCTGAAACGATCTCAAAAAGGGCGTCATCCTTCCTGATCGAGACACACTTAAATCCCGTGATTATCCTGTCTTTACCGATATAGCGGACCAGTCCGTCCCTGATGTCAGATGCCTTATCCGACACGGGAAAGACCCTGTCATTCTCCTCGGTCTTGAGCCTTATCCCCACTTCGTCCTCGATGAATCTGACACACGCCGAAGGAGGAAAAGAGTTGATCGCAGGATACACAAAATTGGATGCCTCGTGATAGCCGCGCTTAAGCTCTCTGGGCTCCTTGAGATTAGTGATATTGCATCTTCCATGGCCAGTGATAAGGAGCTTTAAACCACATTCAGTGTTCCTCTCAAGAATGACAAGATCAGCTCCGTTCATCTTAAGAAAGCACCCGGCAAACAGGCCTGCCGCTCCGCCTCCGATCACTGCCACACCGGCCTCCCTCATTCTGTCACCCCCTGCAGAAAACATATCAGCAATCTCATGGGTGATTATACAACAGGTCAGGCACCGATTGTTATCCATTTGTAAAATAGCTGTAGCATTACATTGGTATACTTGTATAAATAATAAAAATAAAGGTGATAATTATGCTTGCAATCGTTTACTTGATCATTTCTGCCGTGTTCGGCTTAACTCTGGTAAATTTTGCAGTGCCTGACGTAAGGCGTCTATATGTGGCGTGCGCACCCTCCAAAGAAGCAGTATCTACCATTCCAAATACATTGTTCACTGTTCCGGCCGGCATATTAGTCGGCATCGTAACTACCGGATTCATCAACTATTACACGATCCTCGGGCTGTCCTACTTCATGGGCGACCACTCAGTGTGCAAGAGGATCGGTATGATAATTACTTTCGCGGTGCTGATATGGCTGTCTTTGTCCAACCTGATAATCATCAACAGGAGAAGGCTCAAGAGGCTCGAGAACAGTGATTTTGCAGAGATTCCGCCTTATCAGTACAGGCTGCGCGACACGCTGTTCTACGGACTGATCATCGCGCTGATAACGGCGTGTGCAACGTTCCTGATGAGGTATACGTACAGAATCTCTGACGGCGAGCTCATGGCAGGGCTGTCGACATTCTCGGATCTGGCACCTCACACGGCGATGATCTCGTCATTCTCCAACGGATTCAACTTCCCGACACAGTATATGCATTTCTCCGGCGACGGCATCCAGTACCATTTCCTGTTCTACTTCTTTGCCGGCATGCTCAACTACGGCGGACTGCAGATAGACGTGGCACTCAACTCCATCAGCATACTGACGATGGTATCGGCACTGACGCTCCTGGGGCTTCTCGCAGTACTTCTGTCAGGCAAGAAAGGAGCTTTCCTTTTCGCGCCTGTCCTCGTATTTTTCAGGAGCGCATGGAATGTTTTCGATCATCTCAGCGTCCTTATGCAAGAGAAGAGTCTGTCGGAATCAATAGAGTATATCCTCGGCTTCTCGGAGTGGTATAAGGTCACCAATTACGATGACTGGGGGATCTGGGCGATCAATGTCTACCCCAATCAGCGCCATCTGATGCTCGGCGTCGGCCTTATACTGATGGTCATAATCCTGTTCATCCCGTTTGTCAGAAGGATGTGCACAAGCATGATGAGTGCAGGCTCATTCGGCGGTGCCGTCAAAGCATTCCTGTTCAGCAGGACAAGCTGGATCCCCAAAAGGAACGATGAGCTGAAGCCCGGCATGATCACGCTCCTGACATGCATAACAGTCATAGTGATGCCTTACTATCACGGTTCGGCTCTCATCTCCATGCTGCTCGTGCTGTTCGGCATGGCGATCTTCAGCGAGTGCAGACTGCTTCACCTGGCTGTTGCTGTATGTGCTGTGGCTTCATCATTCATTCAGACTTATACATTCTCGGGAGGCGCCTCCAATGTCGTCGGATTCGAGGAGGCGCCCGGCTTCATCCTGAGCGATCCTTCCGTATCGGACATCGCCATATACCTGCTCACGATCACGGGATTGACGCTGGTGCTCGGTATACTTCTGGCGGTCATACTCCTTGTCGCAGACATAATCAGAAAGAAGCCTGTATACAGGACACTTCTCTTTGTATGCTTCCTCCTTCCTCTTATCTTCGGCTTCAACTTCAAGGTAACGATGGAGATGCTCGCCAACCACAAGTTCATCCAGATAACACTCATACTCGTCGATGCTTTCGTGGCGATATTCCTGGCCAATCTGTTCTCGATACCGTTCAGCATACGCGACAAGAAGGAGACTTCCGCTTCTGATATTATCCCCGCTGCCGTACCTGTTTCTGACATCGTTGAGCCCGGCGAAAAGGTGAAGAATCTCGCCGACGACAGTGACATTGACGACGAGGATCTCGACCTCCCCGAGGAGATCGAGCTTCCTGATGATGAGGATGAAGATGAGATTGCCGAGGCGATCAGGATCATAGAGGAAGCTGACGTGACTGAGGTTGCCGGAGAAACTGAAGAGACCGGAGATTCAGGAACATCCGACGCACAGGATATCGTGGAAGAGAGTGTGATCGAAGTGCTCGGTGAAGAAGTTGAAGAAGTGTCTGAAGAATCTGACGAATCCGGTGAGTCAGACGGGGAATCAGAAGAATCAACTCCCGGTCATGAACTTGTCCCGCTTACCAAGTCGACTGACATCGTTGTGTCGGAACCTGTGGAGGAACCGGATACAGCATCTGAAGAAGTACCTGCTGACGGGATCATCGAGGAAGTACCTCTGGAAGATGCCGACCTTGAAGATGTGTATATGATTGATGAAGATAGTGATGATGAGTCAGAGGTATCTGAGGAATCTGAGGATACAGAAGAGGCTGAAGACTCAGATGCTCCGGAAGAAGGATCAGCGTCAGATGATGTTTCGGAAGGCGAGGTCCCTGAGATCGCCGCTGCCACAGTCAGCGGACCAAAGAGCAAAGGCGTCTCGCTGTTCACATTCATAGTTCTGCAGCTGATCGGCGTAATTCTCGGATTCACGCTCCTCGTTCCCCTCACGGCTACGGGCATTTCCGAGTGGGCAACGTACTACAATCTCAACAAGGGCAAATACACAATTACGGTTGATTCTCCGCTGGCACAGTGGGTTATGGAGAATACCGACACATCCGACGTATTCCTAACACCCATGTGGAGCCTGCATGAATTCTATCTGGCAGGACGCGCATCCTACTACGGCTGGCCGTACTATGCATGGTCTGCAGGTCACGATACCGACACCCGAGGAAAGATCTATTCATGGCTTATCTCGGGTTGCGGCGGAGACATTGACGAGTTTGTAAGATACTGCAAAGAACGCAATATCAGATATCTGATCACCGACCCTGAATTCAACTTCAGCGCCGATGAATCAGGCACGGAATTCAACTGGGATTTCTTTGCCGAGAATCTTACGCAGGTAGCTGCTTTCAACCAGAGCGGAACAAGAGTCTATAAGATCTACTGAGTTATCTCCTGCTCACTCAGTCTGCCTTCACCGTTTCCGAAGAAAAACGGCAATCCTTCCGAAGAAATTTCGGGAAAAAAATAGAATCCTTCGGATTCCGCAAGAATCAGAAATCTTTCCGAAATTTCTTCGGAAAAATCTTTAAATTCCTTCGGAAACAGGATACCGGGTCAACCCGGTCACCTGTCGAATATGCGTCTGACTGCCTAAGTTGACACGTTTATAAACAACACTGAACAAAATGGCCTGCAGCACTGAACGGATTTCAGTGTAACAGGTCAAATTGTTCGGTGTTATCATCTGTCGTTCAAAGCACCCCGGTCAATGGGATCACCCGTGCATTGGCAATCTTATCATTTACTTCTTCACCCAGATGGCGGGGCGGACACCTATGGTGTTATTGTTTATCCAGGCAACAACTCCACGTTCACTTACAACCCCATTGTAGTCAACGATTGCTGCCATATCGTTGAAGCTTCCGGGAGTGCGCAGATACCACTGACAGTAAGCTCCGTAATTGACGGATATCATCATCTTTCCGTCGATCACCAGCGTTGTCTTGCGTGCTTTATCTGAATCGAAATATTTTTTTGCCTCGTCCACACTCAGCAGGAACACATGGTCATCTGTATCGTTGCCGGCTTCCGTTCCTTTCGACGGGTTGTCGGCATTCTCCAAATGTGTCAGGTTGATCCTGTTCTGCTCGGAAGAACTGAAGGCAGAGCTGAAGAAATCACCATTAAGCCACTGTCTCAGAGTACATTCTTCCCAGACCGTACCCTTATCAGGTTCTTCATTATACATCTTAGCTTCAATAGCGGTTTTAGTTATAAGGAGCATGCTGTCCTCGGTCTCATCAAGAACCATCCACTCGATATCTCTGTTGTAGTAAGTACCAAATTTGACGATACCCTTCGAATCCGGAACCAGATCACCGTATGTAACGGTACCTGTTGAAGGCTTATCCGCACCACCTGAAGTAATCTTTACCGCGTCCTTATCCACCCACATGGCGGGACGGACACCGCATCCTGCATCCATCACATCTCCGCCGGTCCCGCAGATACTGCCGTCACCGTTGATATAGGTTGGATAACCGTTCTCGCTTGTATCGCGGAGCCACCATGACAAGTAGACACCCTGCCTGCCTCGATCCATCTCGATAGCATGAGATGTCGCTCCTGCAATTCGAGATGATTCATCAGGAAAATACTTATTAACATCTGCAACACTCAGCAAGAAAACAGTCTCTTCCGAATAGATGTCACCACCCATTCCATTGACAGGATCATCCGGTGTGACGCACATTTCACAATATATTTCATTAGTCCTTTGCTCCTTTGTGAAAGCAGCATTGGCAAATACATTAAGCCAGTTCCTTATTGAACCTCTGCCCCAAACATAGTTCGTGCCATTGTCGTCGAACCGTTGTACATCGATTATGTCTTTTGACAATAGCAAATAGGCATAATCATTGGAGTCTAATACCAGCCATTCGATAGGTTTACCCTCATAATTGCCATATACGGCCACGTCAAACGATACCGGTGTAACCGCTGTGGGCAACGATGATGTGGTGGCCTCAGTTGTTGCCGTAGTCGTGACCGTCGTCTCTGTTGTAGTCTCCTCATATGTCCTTTCTGTTTCCGTCGATTCTACCGTCGTCTCCACTGTCGTCTCAACAGGCTCATCCTTTTTGTTCACTACTACAGCCACCGTCACTGCCGTTGCAACGACCGCAACAGCTGCGATCTCTGCGACCACCTTGCCCGCGACCGTTGACAGAAAGCCTCCTCGCGCGCCTACCGTTTTACCTGTATTGGCAGCTGCAGCCTGAGCCGTATCTGCTTCCACTGAACCTTCCTGAAGCTTATTGATCGAATCAACATTTCTCTGGGCATCATAATCCATAACTTCATCCTAACCTTTCTTGTCTGATAATTTATGACCGTATTTACCGGTTTACGTCCATATGACAAGTGATATAGATGAAAGGTTCATTTCTTGGAGAATTTTATTTGGATTTTTACTTGCTTACCCACATTGCCGGGCGGACACCGTAATTACCGTCAAAAGCAAAGTAACCGCCATCAGATACTTTGCCGTCCCCATGAACTAAAGCGACCCAGTTGCGATATTGTCCGGGTGTCCTTAAATACCAGTTGCAGTACCCGTCTAACCCCTGCGCACGGGCATAGTCTGTGGGAGCGAGTTTGCGGGATTCGTCAGAGTCCAGATACTTTTTTACTTCATCCGTGCTTAAAAGGAAAATATGATCTTCAGTATCCTTGCCTCCTTCAGTACCGTAAACCTGATTATCAGGATTCTGAACCTTAGTTAACAATATCTTTCCCTTCTCATCAGAACTGAAAGCCTGATCGTAGAAGTCGTTGTTGAGCCATTTGCGCAGTGAGCATTTCTCCCATGTGGTAGCTCCACCATACTTGTCGTTATAATTTCTTCCGTCAATTGCTTTATTTGACAGCAGAAGCTTCCCGTTCTCATTCTCATCTATCACTGTCCATTCGATATCTTCACCGCCATATCTGCCGAAAGAAACAGTATCCGGGATCTCCGTGACCTCAGCCGGAACCTCGGTCGGTTCATATGTATGCCAGATGACGGGGCGGACGCCAATAAAATCCCCCGTTATAGGGTTCCCGTTCTCATCATCACCGCCAACGTTCAGGTCCGGCATATCCGACTCATAACTTGTATAGAAAGCAGGTCTCAGCCAATAGGCGGCATTGCCGTGTGAACTGGTCCATATGCCGTGATCTATTGCATACTGTGTGGGCTTTGCATACTCATATTCGTAAGGTATCTTGGAACTCTCTTCAGATCTCAATATAAAGACACGGTCACTCGTCGGATCCTCACCGTGAACATCGCCGAGCGGAGGATTCTCATTGACAGTCTCTTTTATGAACCTTTTTTCTTCCATGCTGAAAGCCTGATCATAGAAATCATTATTGAGCCACCTGCGAAGGTCACTTGATTCCCATTTTCTGGAATGATCTTTATCATATGCCATGGAGTACAACGATTTTTTGGACAGGAGCATATATCCGTCATCATTCTTGTCTATCACTACCCACTCTATATCTTCTCCTCCGAAATTACCGAACTTGACTTCAGAATGAAGAGCCACATCATTTGCTCTTGACGCTGCTGTATCATCGGTTGAGGAGGAAGAACCACCTGTCACTCCTGTCTCTGATGTCACTGTTGTCTCCTCAGCTGAAGTGCTTTCTTCAGTCTTGTCCTTGCCGGCAATTATCACGCCTACGGTAACTATAGATCCGATACAAAGAAGCGCCAGTCCTCCTATTGTGATCTTGCCTGCCACCGTTGACAGGAATCCTCCTCGCGCGCCTACAGTTTTACCTGTATTGGCAGCTGCGCTTACGCCGGGATCAGATACCGGAGAATTGACTGCTGATGGGGACTGTTGGACAGCCTGAGCAGACTTAGCCGAAGATTTTGTCCCCATATTTCCGAGAGCCTTCTGGCCAACCTCTGCAGCAGCTGCGGGACTTGATTCACCCGCTGCTATCTGCCCTATATTAGCGCCTGCGACCTGAGCCGTATTTGCTGCCGCCGATTGACCTGCATCAGCTGCGGCAGATAATCCCGAACCGATAGACGAAGAACCTGCTCCGGCACCCGCCATACCGGCAGTTCCGACAAGTCCCGGGATGCCGAGTCCTGCAATCGAGGGAATGCTGACTTTGGGAGCATTCGCATTAAAGAATCTCGTCATGAAAGGCGTCGCCGCAAGCACCAGCTTGTTATCATCGAGATACCCCTCAAGTGACTCTCTGAATCTCGCCTTGGCATGCATAAGTCTTGTCTTAACCGTACCTTCCGGACAATTCATCGTCTCAGCGATAGAGGCAAGAGGCATTTCTCCGAAATAATACATAAAGATCGTCTGGTACTGCACCTCACTCAAAGATTCTTTGAGAACTTTATTGATTATCTGCTTCTTCTCCTCATCCTCTATAAACGATTCCGGAATTGAATCGAACTGTTCCCAGTCAGCAAGCGCCATATCCATCTCAACATCATCTTCAACGTTATAGGTGTAGCCCTTGCGCTTCACAAAGTTCAGTGCCCTGCCGGATGCTATCAGCTTCATCCATTTCGCGTACGCGGACGGATTGTTAAGTGTTTCCAGCTTCTCATACATATATACGAACGCATCTTGCGTAACATCCCGAGAGTCTTCCTCATCCTTTATGATTCCGTAACATGTCGAATATACGAGCCTATATGTACCCTCGTATATGTCGTTGAACGCTTCCACTGAACCTGCTTGAAACTTATTGATAGAATCAACAATTCTCTGCGCATCATAATCCATAGCTTCACCCTAACCTTTCTTGACTGCTAAATTATAACCGTACTTACCGGTTTACGTCCATATGACAAGTGATTTAGATGAAAGGTTCATTTCTTGGAGAAATATTTTTCTGGATTATTACTTGCTTACCCACATGGCCGGGCGGACACCTGTATTGTTATTATAGACAACCCATCCGTCAGTAAGTGTACCTTCCGAATTGATACTGCTGACAGTGTTTTTGTTCTGTCCGGGAGTCCGGACTAACCAGGAACAATGTCCCTTATACAGCACGTCTGATGATTTCCCGCTGAGAGCTTGTTCCGTCGGCTTAGCGAGGCGGTCAGCTTCCGCACCGAAATATTTATACACCTCATCCAGACTCAGTATGAACACACGGTCATCAGTGTCATTTCCGCCTGATATTCCTCTGTTAGGATTGTCCGGATTTACAAGATGAGTGAGCTGTATTGAGCCCATCTCTTCAGGAGTGAATGAAGTATTAATAAAGTCCTCATTAAGCCATTTGCGCAGTGTGCATGTCTCCCATGTTACTTTAGCATCGGTATCGTTATATGCCTTAAAATCAAGAACATACTGCGACAGCAGGAGCACACTGTCATCATTCTCATCTATCACTTTCCATTCTATATCTTCACCTGCATAATTACCGAATGTAACGATCGAACCTGTTTTGACATCTGAAAAAACATCTGAAGGAGCATCCGCGGAAGGCTGCGCAGATCTGTTCCCGGCATCAGATAAACATTCTTTGCTTACCCACATTGCCGGACGGACGCCCAGTGTCTTAATGGCAACATCACTGCCCCGCTTCTCCATGTTTCCTCCCGAGTAAACAGCAGCTGCAATATTTCTTGCGCAACCGGGTGACCTGAGCCACCAGGCACTGGTACCCACTGATACCACGACTCCATTCGCCTTTGCATGCTCCGTTGCTTTCGCCATGCGTGATTCATCTGAATCGAAATATCTGTTAGCTTCTTCAATACTCAAAAGGAATACACGGTCTTCTGTATCATTTCCTCCTTCAGTACCGTTGAAAGGATTATCTCCATTTATGACAGTAGTCATCTTAATACCATTCTTCTCACTGTCGTTGAATGCTGTCGAATAGAATTCATCATTAAGCCAATGCCTCAAAGAACACTCTTCCCATGTTACATCCGCAAATTCATCATTATATGGTTTCTGTTCAATGGCATATTTGGACAGCAAAAGCACTTCGCTGTCATTCTCATCCAAGACTATCCACTCCAGGTTGGAATCAGCATAATAACCCATTTTGATCTGAGAACCAATATTACTTGTATTATTTGCAATATCCGAAGATTGAGTGCCGGAACTGTCATTAGTCTCAGCCGTCACAACCGGACTCTGCCTTGGTTCTTCCTTCTTATTGACAACGACCGCAACCGTCACCGCCGCACCGATGACCGCAAGGGCCGCAACTCCCGCAATAACCTTGCCTGCCACTGTCGACAGAAATCCGCCCTTGACGCCCGCTTCGGCGCCCGCTTCGACGCCCGCCAAACCTGCCGTTCCGGCGACCCCGGGGATGCCGAGGACTGCGATCGGCGGGATGCCGGTCTTTACGGCATTTGCAGTAAAGAATCTCGTGAGGAACGGAACAGCAGCATATACTGCCTTGCCGGGATCGAAATACTTTTCGAGCGGCTTCCTTATCTTAGCCTTGGCATGCATCAGCCTCGTCTTGACCGTTCCGGAGGGACAGTTCATCGCATCGGCGATCTGCTCTATGTTCATCTCATCAAAGAAGTGCATGAACAGTGTCTGATACTGCACTTCACTCAGAGACTTGCGGAGGATGTCATCGAGGATCTGCCTCTGTTCCTCTTCCTCGATGAACGAATCGGGCAGCGAGTCGAACTCGCTCCAGTCATTGCTGTATACATCGAGAACAGTATCGTCCTCAACAGTCTCGAACTTGTCTGAACGCGTAACGTGATTGATTGCAAGCCTGGTTGCGGTAAGCTTCATCCACTTGGCATAAGCCGAAGGATCCTGCAATGTATCAAGCTTCTTATATATCTGTATGAAAGTATCCTGCGTAATATCCTGCGCATCGTCCTCATTACCGAGAACTCCGTAACACGCATTATATACAAGTCTGTATGTGCCCTCGTATATCCCGTTAAACGCCTCTTTGTCACCGTCCTGGAACTTCTTAATAAGTTCAACTGTCTTTGCCGGATCGTACTGCATAACTGTCTCCCCCAATCTCTGTCTCATAGATTATAGTGCTGCTTTGCAGGCTGAGCAATTCTTAACGCCTGTATAGCTTTTATGTCCATAGGACACAGGTGATGCCGGTGATGGTTCAATATTTTTTAGTATGCATTTGTTCCTCTTGCCTGAGCAGCGCGAAATAATAATACCGGAACAGGCTTGCTACGTACGCAGTAACTTTGTGAACGAAACCGGCTTTACCGGAACATGTTTGCTGCGCACGCAGTAACTTTGTGAATGAAACCTGCTTTACCGGAACATGCTTGCTGCGCACGCAGTAACTTTGTGAACGAAACCGGCTTTACCGGAACATGTTTGCTGCGTACTGCGTCCGTCGTACTACAACGGATCACCTTAACTTGTTGACATCAGTTGTGCCGTCAGGGTGTTCTTTTGGTCGTTATTCGAGCAGGAACGCAACAGGCCAGACTAACAGTCAGAAGTGCCAGGTCTTCGTGACTGTATCGAACAGGACCGGTGCTCCGCCGCCACCGCCGATGTAGTTAACATATCCGGCAAAGCACAAATGTCCGTCAGGCCCTATGTAAGGATCTGTGTATTTGAACGATACACGCTTAAGATTCTGATTGAAGAAGCTTCTCACGTTAGGGTAATCTCTGTGTTCAGTTATCCCCTCATTATTATATGCCTCATATATGGTCTTTACCGTCGCAAAAAATTCCTTGTCGGTCAGTCCGCAGAGCTTGATGACTTCATCGTCATCCAACAGCTCCCCTGTCTTCAGGACAGATGAGAAATGCAACAGTTCAGAGTTTTTCAAAATTTTGCAAAAGTCTCAGTCATCACCATAGAATGACCCTGCAGTCGTTGCATCGAAAAGTATATACCCTTCGCCCCATGCGCCAGCAAAACTGACATATCCGGCAAAGCAAAGATGACCGTCCTTTGCAAAGAATGGCTTGATGTATTTATAAGATACACGCTTTAGATTCATCTTGATGCATTTCTTTGCTTCAGCGTCCGAAGCATAATCTCCGCCGCCGCCAAAATCCTTATATATCTTCTTTACGATCTCGAAGAACTCCTTATCAGACATACCGTATAGGGATACAATATCACTGCCGGATACCTCCTTGCCCGTAATAATCGATACAGTATATATTTTGTATTCCGAATAATCAGTATCGACATCAGATAATCTCGCTATGATAGACACGATATCTCCGTGGATATTGTATTCATAATCAGCGACACATTCCATGTAATTAATTACCTGACCTTTATATGTATTGGTCGCAGAGTCATATTTCCATACGCGCTTCAGGTCTTTCTCCATCTTCCTGTTGACTTCACTCGTATCGACCCCGTCTATGATTATTCTCGGATAACGGTTTACCATCTCAGTGTCGAACTCATTTCGAATGGTCTCATAACGTGCGTCTTCCACATGTACTCTGGGATCTGTCACAGTCTCAGTAACCGAAGTCTCGGTCGTTCCGTTATTTACAGGATAATCGCTGATCCATATAGCCGGACGGACACCTACATTAGGGAAAGTCACCCAATCACCGAATCCGGAGATATAACCGTCACTTCCAACTTGAGCGGCATACTTATTGTTATTGCCCGGCGTTCTGAGCCACCAGAAGATATAACCGTCATGGATAAATCCGCCATCTTTAGGGAGATAATCACACGGCTGAGCTTTGCGCACCTCGTCAGAACTGAGATACCTGTTTGCCTCCTCCTCGCTCAAAATAAACACGCAATCATTAGTGTCGCTGCCGCCACGGGCACGGGTGTCTTTATTATCGCTGTTTACAACGTTTGTCCAGATAAGTCTGCTCCGCTCTTCCGGGCTGAAAGCCGAAAGGCAGAAATCATTATGAAGCCATCCTCTTAATGTGCAGTTCTCCCATGTTATCTCAACATCAGACTCATTATATGGCTGTGTATCTATTACTTTCTTGGACAGCAGCAGTACTCCGTTGTCTTTCTTATCGAGAACGATCCATTCAATGTCTTCGCCGCGGTAATTACCAAATGTATAAGACGATCCTATCGGCAGGTCGGAAACAGAAGTCGTGGAAGCAGTATCTGCCGTGGCATCTGAAGCACTTGTTGTATCCGCAGTCGCTGCCGTTTCCACGGTTGTCTGTGTCGTCTCTTTCGGCCTGTCCTTATCCTTAAAAACTATAGTGCCGATTACCGTTGCCGTTCCGATAAGTGTAAGCGCTATAGCTCCGACCGCGATCTTACCTGCAATTGTCGAGAGGAATCCCGCTTTCGCGGCGGCCCCTGCTGCCGTTCCCGTACCGCTCCCAGCCGCAGCCCCCGCCGCTGTTCCCGCGCCCGCGCCCGACGGTGCAGCAAGGCCCGGAATGCCGAGACTTGCTATGTCCGGAATATTGACACGCGGAGAACTTGCATTAAAGAATCTCGTAAGGAAAGGCGTTGCGGCGAGTACAAGCTTATTATCGTCAACATATTTCTCAAGGGATTTCCTGAACTTCTCCTTAGCATGCATCAGCCTCGTCTTGACAGTCCCCTCAGGGCACTCCATCGACTCTGCGATCGACGACAGCGGCATCTCGCTGAAATAGTACATGAAGATCGTCTGATACTGTACTTCACTCAAAGAGTCCCTCAGCACCTTATTTATTATCTCCCTCTTCTCCTCTTCCTCAATGAACGAGTCCGGAAGCGAATCAAACATCTCCCAGTCGGAAGCCATAAGATCAAGGTCGGCGTCTTCCTCTGCATTATATGTGTGACTGTTGCGCCTTATAAAATCAAGTGACATGTTCGATGCCACCAGCTTCATCCACTTGCCGTATGCCGTGGGATTCTTGAGCGTATCTATCTTCTCATATATCCTTACAAAAACATCCTGAGCGACATCCCTTGCATCTTCCTCATTCTTCAGGATTCCGTAGCACGTCGTGTATACCAGTTTATAGCACCCTTCATAAATATCGCCAAATGCCTCAACCGACCCTTTGCGGTACCTCTCTATCGCATCAATGATCTTCTTTGAATCGCTATCCATATCTTCCGCCTCTGCCTTTCTGTCCTATGGACTATTATAACCTTATGACGCAAAGGCATGGGCAAAAGTTCAATAGGTTGGAAAAAGATTTTGTCTTCACGTAATTCGTTGCATGGGGTGACAGGTGACCTGTTTCCCGGGGTAATATCAATCTGGGGATTCTAGGTTTTTTGCAAAAACGAACGTTCTGAGGAGGTCAAACCCAGAGTTTCTGTTAGTCACAGATAACAGATGAGACCGGACACTGCTACTAATCGCACGGGATTCCGCGACGAACAAAAACTTCCCCATTGAACTGAAAATCTTGCCTGATTTTTATGAAGATTAGGGAATCCCGGGCATTATTCCCCATTTTTGTTAAAAACGAACACTTTTGTTAAGCAGAATGGGGAAGTTTTGTTGGACACTGATGCCTCGGTGAACATTCCACCATCAAAAGAACGGGGCCCGCAGGCCCCGCTCCAATTCAACAACTTATGATCTACTCTTCTTCCTTGTATGCCGCAACAACCTTTTCTGCCACATCCGGAGGTGCGGGTTCGTATCTTGCATGCTCGAAAGCAAACCACCCTCTGCCCTGGGTCATCGACTTGAGGTCTGTTGCATAGTCAAGGATCTCGGCTGTAGGAACCTCGCAGTTGATGACAGAGCCCTGCTCATCTGCGTCGATGCCCATGATACGTCCGCGGCGCTTGTTGAGGTCGCCCATGATGTCGCCCTGCTTATCGTCGGGTACGTGAACTTCCATCGTGCTGATGGGTTCGAGAAGAATAGGATTAGCCTGTGTCATACCTGCTTTGAATGCGAGGTTGGCAGCGATCTTGAACGCCATCTCGGAGGAGTCAACATCGTGGTAGGAACCATCGACCAGTGTGGCCTTGAGGTTAACTACAGGGAAGCCTGCGAGGACACCCTTCTTAACCGACTCCTGGAGTCCCTTCTCGACTGCAGGGAAGAAGTTCTTCGGAACTGCGCCGCCAAAGACGTTCTCTGCAAATACGAGTTCTTCCTGCTCGGGATTAGGCTCGAATTCGATCCATACGTCACCGTACTGGCCGTGACCGCCTGACTGCTTCTTGTGCTTGCCCTGAACCTTGACCTTCTTGCGGATCGTCTCACGGTAAGGAACCTTCATATCAGCCAGGTCACACTCGACCTTGTACTTATCCTTGAGCTTGCTCTGGAGAACCTTAAGCTGCATGTCACCGAGACCTGAGAGAACCATCTGCTTTGTCTCGGGGTTGGTAACGATCGTGAAGCACTTGTCTTCGTCTGCAAGCTTTGCAAGACCGGACATGATCTTCTCTTCATCGCCCTTTGCCTTGGGCTCGATGCTCTTGGAAAGTACCGGAGTCGGGAACTTGATCTTAGGAAGCTCAAGAACTCTCGAAGAGTCACACAATGTATCATTAGTCTCGGAGATCGAGAGCTTTGCCGTAGCACCGATATCGCCTGCGGTTACTGCGTCTGTGGGGATCTGCTTCTTACCTACGAGATAGAACAGACCGCCGATCCTCTCATCTTTGCCTTTTGTAGCATTGAAGAGAGTGGAGTTAGCCTTGACGGAACCTGCATTAACCTTGAAGATTGAGATCTTGCCGACGAACGGGTCGGAGATCGTCTTGAAGATGAAGCATGCCGTAGGATCGTTAATATCGCACTTAACTTCCTCTTCCTTACCGTCGGGATATGTCGCGATGACGGCGGGCTTCCTGCCTGCCGGAGGCGTATCCTTTGCTATACAGTTGAGGAGGAAATCAACACCTACGTTCATGTATGCGGAACCGCAGTAGATAGGGTGAAGCTTACCTTCACGGAAGCCTGCGTGAACGCCGTGTCTGAACTCGTCTTCAGTGAAAGGCTCACCTGCGAAGAACTTCTCCATCAATGCGTCGTCTGCCTCGGCAACGACCTCATTAACCTTCTCCTGAAGCTCATCGATACGTGCGTTGTACTCATCGGGAAGCGGGAACTCTGTTAGCTTGCCGCTCTTCCAGTCGACCGAGAATGCCTTGCGGTTCATAACATCGACGATACCTGTCATCTGTCCGTTCTCCAAAATAGGGAAAGACAACGGTATAACGGAAGGACCGTAACGCTCCATCATTCTTGCTGCAACACCCTCGAAATCAGCATTAGGCTCATCCATTCTGTTAACGAAGAACAGGAAGGGAACGTTCTTGCCGTTGAGGAGTCTTATTGCTTTCTGTGAACCAACTGATGTGCCGCCTTTTGCGGATACCATTACGACTCCGCTGTCGGCGATTCTGATACCAGCCATCTCTTCACCCAGGAAGTCAAAGTCACCGGGAGTATCGATGATATTGATCTTGCTGCCCTTGTACTCACAGGCTGCAACTTTGGCTGCTACAGACATCTGACGCTTGATCTCTTCAGGGTCAAAGTCCATTACAGTGTTGCCGTCGGTGATCTTACCAAGGCGGTCGGTGGTTTTGGTGCAATATAACATGGCTTCTGCCAGAGTGGTCTTACCTGAACCGACGTGGCCGAACAAAGCGATGTTACGGATCTTGTCTGCGGAATATTTTTCCATCAGTTTTTCCTCCTTCGATTTGGTATCAGATTAAACATCCATTATCGATTATATATGATTTGCTATGCGATTTCCACAAAAACTCTATAATGTCTGCATTTAAATTTGTGCATTTTTCAACGATTGCCACATTTTCGCCGGGAAAGGCATATAAAAAGTTGACTTTTGTATTTTTATGCATTATATTGCATAAACCATCATTGCTAATGTGAGGAATTGTTTTATGTCGGACGTTAAAGAAATAAAAGTAAGTATTATAGGCGCTACGGGATATGTGGGAGCAGAGCTCGTAAGAGGCTTCTGCGCTCATCCTTATGCAGAAATTATACATCTTACATCACAGAGCTTTGCGGGCAAAGCTTTCTCAGATATATATCCCGTATATAAGGGCGTGTGCGATATCGTGCTGGAAGAAGGCGACTATATACAGATTGCCAAGGATTCAGACCTTGTCATCACGGCACTCCCTCACGGTGTGTCATCCAAGACAGTTCCCGTTCTTCTGGAGAACGGTGCCAGGGTGATCGACCACAGCGGCGACTTCAGATATAAGGACCTGGCAACATACGAGAAGTCTTATAAGCTCGAACACCCCCATCCGGAGCTTCTGAAGGAGGCCGTGTATGGTCTGCCCGAGTTCTACAGGAATGAGCTTAAGACGGCAAGGCTTACGGCAAATCCCGGGTGTTATCCCACATGCTCCCTCATTGCACTTGCGCCATTTCTGGTACAGGGACTCATTGAACCGGACAGCATCATAATCGATGCCGTATCGGGCGTATCGGGAGCGGGCAGGAAATCAGATCTTGCCTACGCTTTCTGCGAGACAGATGAGGCATTCAAGCCCTACGGTGCGGTAGGTCACAGACATACAACAGAGATATCCGAGCAGTGCGGTTTCCTGTCGGCCAAGGCCGGCAGCGGCAGGACAGTTAAGAGTGTCACCTTCACTCCCCACCTCGCACCTTTCAAGAGGGGCATGCTTGCGAGCATCTATGCGAAGCCGTCCGCCGCTTTCGAGGGGGTAACGAGTGAGAAGATCAATGAAGTATATCAGGAGTTTTACAATAATGAGACGTTTGTGAGAGTTCTCACTAATAAGAACCTTCCTGATGTAAAATCGGTCTATGGTTCTAATTATATTGACGTTAACGGCCTTTATGACCCGGAGACGGGCGTCATAAAGCTGTTCTCTGCCCAGGACAACCTCGGCAAGGGAGCGGCTCTTCAGGCAATCCAGGCAGCTAACTGCATGTTCGGTCTCCCTGAGGATACCGGACTTAAAAACATGGTAAGAGGTGTATGACAATGGGCGAGAAATTCCCCCCTTTTATTGGTGAAGATATGAAATCAAAAGTCGATAAGGCTCATATCCTTATCGAAGCTCTTCCCTATATCAAGAAGCTCAGAGGACAGACGATCGTTATCAAGTACGGCGGCAATGCCATGATCAACGAAGACCTCAAGCAATCCGTTATGGATGACATCGTCCTTCTCAAATATATCGGCATCAACCCGATCCTCGTTCACGGCGGCGGACCGGATATCAATAATATGCTGTCAAGAGTAAATGTTGAGTCGCACTTCGTGAACGGCCTGAGATACACCGATTCCGACACGATGCAGATAGCACAGATGGTACTGATCGGCAAGACGAACAAGGAGATAGTAAGCAACCTGTGCGCCAAGGGTGCTAAGGCAATCGGGATCTCCGGCATAGACGGACAGCTCATTGAAGCTGAGAAGATGACAGTCGATCCCGAAGGTAATCCGGTCGATATCGGATATGTAGGAACGATCAAGAATATCGATACCACCGTATTGTCAATGCTGGCAAACGATGAATACATCCCTGTCATAGCCCCTATCGGTATGGGCGAGCAGGGCGAGAGCTACAATATCAACGCCGATACAGTCGCATCAGAAGTCGCTGTGGCACTTCAGGCATCGAAGCTCATGATACTTACCGATGTCGGCGGAGTTCTTGAGAAGAAGGACGACGGTGAGAACCATATTATCCCCGTTCTTGACGAACATGACATTGAAGACTGTATCAACCGCGGCATTATATCCGGCGGCATGATCCCGAAGATCAACGGATGCCTCGATACAGTCCGGCGAGGCGTTAACCGCGCCCACATTATCGACGGACGCATCCCGCACAGCCTCATCCTTGAGATATTCACGGAGAACGGCATAGGAACAATGATCGTAAAAGAAAAGAGGAACAATTATGAGTATAGAAAATGATCTTTATCTGACAAAAGACTACGATAAAAAATATTGCATGCAGGTGTTCGCACCTCTTGATGTCGCTTTTGTAAAAGGCAAGGGCTCATATCTGTATGATACGGAAGGCAACAAGTATCTGGATATGATAGGCGGAATCGCCGTAAATTCAGTTGGTCACGGTCACCCGGTACTGACAAAGGCAATAGCTGACCAGGCAAAAAAGCTGATCCACTGCTCCAATTACTATTACATCCCCGGCAGAAGTGAACTTGCATATAACTTGTGCAGGAAGAGCTTCGCAGAGAAAGTATTTTTCTCTAATTCGGGAGCCGAGGCAAACGAGGCAGCTATCAAGCTCGCACGCGGATATTTCCATTACAAAGGTGAGGACAGATACGAGATCATAACGGCAAAGATGAGTTTCCACGGAAGGACGATGGCAACTATAGCTGCCACGGGTCAAGAGAAATTCAGGACGCCTTTCGAGCCTGTAACGCCCGGCTTTAAGTATATCGAGTTCAACAATATCGACGAGCTTTATGAGGCGGTAACTGACAAGACGGCGGCTATCATGCTCGAGCTTATTCAGGGCGAGAGCGGTGTTCATCCCGCTGCACCGGACTTTGTTCTTGCAGTGCGTAATCTCTGTAATGAGAAGGGTATCCTCTTTATCGACGATGAGATCCAGACGGGAGTCGGACGTACCGGCAAGATGTTCTGCTATGAGCATTACGGCGTAAAGCCTGATATCATGACTCTTGCCAAAGGTCTTGCCGGCGGTGTTCCTATCGGGGCAACCCTCTGCACAGATGAAGTTGCAACAGGATTTCATGTGGGAGACCACGGATCGACTTTCGGCGGCAATCCGCTGGCAATGGCTGCAGGCAATGCAGTTCTCGGAATAATCACCGAGGAAGGACTTCTGTCCAACGCGGATTATGTCGGAGATGCAATGATGACAGAGCTTCAGAGGCTGGCCCAGAAGTACCCGCAGGTCGTTCAGGTCAGGGGCAGAGGACTTCTCATCGGAATTGAATTCAACTCCCTGATCTCGGCTTCAATGATGAGATCGGTACTCTTCAAAAAGGGATTCCTGGTAAGCGCGATAGGAACATCAACGATAAGGATCGCTCCGCCGCTTAGTATCGCCAAATACGAGGCAATGTCCTTTGTAACGGCACTCGAGAAGATCCTCAAAGAGGAAAGCAAGAATAAGTGAGGTAACCGGCATGAAGCATTATATAGATTTTCACGAAGACGTAGGTATTGAAGAATTAGACAAGCTCCTTGATCTTGCCATCGACATGAAGGCCAAGACAAAGGCACGCATCCCTCACCACTATCTCGAAGGACAGTCCCTTGCAATGATCTTTACCAAGTCATCCACGAGGACGCGCGTCTCATTTGAGGTGGGTATGTACCAGCTGGGTGGTCAGGCCCTCTTCCTCTCAAATCATGATATTCAGATCGGCAGAGGAGAGACGATATACGACACTGCTCACGTTCTGTCGGGAATGGTGGACGGTATCATGATAAGAACATTTGCCCACCAGGATATCGTAGATCTGGCAAGATATGGTTCGATTCCTGTCATCAATGGCCTGTCTGACGACCAGCACCCCACACAGATGCTTGCCGATCTCCTCACCATCAAGGAACACAAGGGCAGTCTTAAGGGGCTGAAGCTCGCATACCTCGGAGACGGCAATAACGTTGCCAATTCCCTCCTGCAGGCCTGCGCCAAGGCCGGTATGGATGTGGCAATAGCATCCCCTGCCGACTACACATGCCCCGATAAGTATGTGAAACAGGCGCTGAAAGACGCTGAGATAACGGGATCGAAGGTCCTCATGACGACAGACCCCTTCGAGGCGGCAACAGATGCCGATGTCATCTACACCGACACATGGACTTCCATGGGTCAGGAAGATGAGAAGGCCAAGAGAGTTCAGATATTCAAGGATTATCAGGTCAACGGCAAGATAATGGGCGTTGCTCACAAGGATGCAATGTTCCTGCACTGCCTGCCTGCCTACCGCGGATACGAGGTAACTGAGGAGGTTATCGACGGACCGCAGAGCTTTGTTTTCGAGGAGGCAGAGAACAGACTGCACGCCCATAAGGCGATCCTCGTGAACTGCATGGCAAATATCGATGAGTTCATTTGAGTTCAGGAGAGCCGTTCCCGAAGACGCAGAAGCACTGTCGCACCTTATCAAGGGTGCGATGGTTACTTATTGCGAGGAATCGGAGATCCCCGAGGATCATCTGGAATCAATGACCGAGGAAGTCTCGACGATCAGGGACAGGATCGCCAATAATTACTGTCTGTGCTGCTTTGACGGCGATGAGCCGGTAGGAACGATCACACTGTCACTCGTTTTTAACCCGCTGAAGTTCAATTTCTCGGACAAGACTATGGATTATCTCAAGGACATCGTCATCGCAGGATACATCTCAAGATTTGCCGTAAGACGTGACCTGAGGAGCGGCGGACTGGGAGTGGATCTCATAAACGCGGCAATCGAACTGGCAGACCGTAAGGGGTGCGATTGCGCACTTCTTCATACGGCAGTAAATAATATGAGAATGGTGGCTTTCTATAAGAACCGCGGATTCGAGGTAATTGACAGCGAATCGAGCAGAGGATATCTCAGAGGTCTGCTCGGCAGAAGAATCTGAGCCTTACTCACCGCAGCACATACGTGTAACGAAGAAGCTGCAGTCCTTATACCGCCCGTCAGCGGCCAGGATGTCCCTTACAGCTCCGGCCTGTTCTCCGGTCCTGAACAGCCCGAAAACAGCGCTTCCCGATCCTGTCATGAGAGACAGAACGCTTCCGTTATCATCAAGCGATTTTATGATATCGGCGATCACCGGAACTTCTTCTATACCGGGGGCCTGCAATTCATTTATAAGCAGGTCTTTATGTGCAGTTATCACCGCTTCGACGGCATCCATGTCATCACCTGCCTCAACGACGGAATTGAACAGACCGATATATTCGTCTCTGTTGAATTCCACGACTGGCATGCTGTCGACCATGGCAAAGCTCTTAGGCGTGGACACACCGCACGGTGGCTTGACAATGAGAACCGGCCACATGGGAATGCCCTCCACCTGTGTTACGACCTCGCCTACTCCTTCACAAAGGCACGTTCCTCCGTAGAGGAAAAATGGGACGTCAGCGCCTATATTGACTGCTATCTTATTAAGTTCTTCGTCGCTGAAAGGATTGCCGTAATGCTCCTGAAGGACCATGAGCACAGCTGCCGCGTCGGACGAGCCGCCACCCAGTCCCGCTTCACTGGGGATCCTCTTGGTAAGCACTATCTCAGTATACGGGAAAACTATCTTGTATTGCGCGCCTTCCCTGACAAGTTTGTTATGGTAATTGGCATAGAATCTGTCGGCCGCCTTGTAGCAGAGATTATGCTGCGGGTCTATGCCGTCAATCCCACTGCATACCACACTGATCCCCGCAGGCCTGGAATCATCTATATTTACCGTGATGTCATCATAGATATCTATCTCCTGCATCACCGTAAAGAGCTTGTGATACCCGTTGGGAAGCTTCCCGCAGATCCTCAGGAAAACATTGATCTTGGCATCGGCCGATATCTCATAGCTGTCCATATCAGTATCCTCCCGTCATGAGACCTACCGTCAGTTCTTCCTTGCGTGATACAACATAACTCCTGAGCAGAAGATCACATATGCTTCCTATTACACCGATCACACCTCCGAACAGGACGTTGATCACAAGAAATATCACGATACTGTCCAAACTCTTCTCATAGTAGGGGTAGATCCGCTGCGGCTCACGCTTAAAAAGATCTGCCGTGTTAAGCCTCGTTACGGATGCATAAATATTCCATCCGCCGCAGGCGATCATGGACAGTCCGATGCCGAACAGGAGAAGAGGTATTCCGAGAAGTATCTGAAATCCGGCGATGATTATCCAGACGACAGCCGATGCTCTCATCCTTCTTACCACAGTTCTTACCGTCTTACCACCGTCAATTATCTGTGACACATCATCCTCCGCTGATCTTTCTGAGAAACGGGTCCTCTCTATAATTGTAAGCCATAAAGTTATCAATGAGAACAGGATTATCTCCGTCGTTTGCCAGAGTTACTATGTTATCTCTGACATTATTGATCTTTCCGCTCTGTGCCGCGATGTAGAATCCTCTGGCGAACTCGGTCAGAGGAGTGACACTTCCGATGATAAGGCAGATGATCAGAAGCTTCTTCGCCTTAGACGATAATTGATATTTGATATCATCGCTCAGGAGCGCCTTTGTGCAGAGAACAAGAAGTACCATCAGAGCGGGAACGGAGAATCTCATAACAAAATCACTTGCTATGCCGATTGAAATAAACGGAGCAATCATGAGCAGTATTACGGTGGTCCAGTATACCGGATCCTTACCGTATCTCCTGTATATCAGAACGAAAAACACCATCACTTCCAGTATAAGGAACAGTATCACATGGCGCAGGATCACAGGATCTGATACATCATTTATCTTGAACCAAAGGAACGATCCGGATATTTCCGAATTATCATTTATTGTTGAATTAACGGCGGAATTCGTTGAGAAAAACTTAACAAACAACAGAAGCGGGATCACCGATATGAGATTGACCGGATCGAAGTACTCACGGCATTTTGCGGCAATCCTGAACTCTTTGCGCCTTACAGCTCCCGCGGCTGATACCACAGCGCGGACGATCATGTAGACGAATACGCAAAGGAACGGGATCGGTCCTGCAAGAGAGCAGCAAAGCCCCAGGAAAACATATCTGCCCGCATTCTTCTCAAGCAGAACACACAATATTACGATCCACGGTATGACAGCCTGATTGAACACCCAGAAGATGCACGTGGTCATGCTGGAATACTGAAGGAATCCCGACCACCATTCGATGTGAATGCCGCCGAGAGTAACCTCTTGAAAGAACAGTCTGTCGATAATGACGCCTACGATATCAAGACCGGAGAAGCCTGCAAAAATGAGCGGGATCATCAGCTGCCTTTTGGGTTTATCCGTCCTGACGATGCACAGTATAAGAAGCATAACGATAAAAACCCCGGCTGCAGTGAATATCCAGAGGAGCTGGTTGCCGATGATCCACAGTGCGTCTTCGCTGATCCCGAGCTTTGCCAGACCCTTTGTAATGAAGGCAGGAACCATCCAGTGCCCCGTATAGTATACGAGCATCGAATCACGTTCGGGATATACTACAGGCCACGGCCTTGTTATAAGATCGCGGAATACCGCGTTGCGGAAATTCCAGTCATATGACTGCGTGAAATGGCCACCCTGTCCTCCGAAGAATGTCCAGACAATTGATACCGCGGCGTAGATAATAAGATTGCGTTTGCTGATCCTGACCACTCCGGACCTGTCCGGAGCTCTCCTCTCCTTTCTTCTCTGAAGACAAAAGAATGTGATGACAACGCCTGCAAAGACGATCCCCAATATCCACATCCGCAAATAAAAAGAGAGGAAAATGAATACGGGCAATCCGATGAAAGCATAAATACAATACTTTATCCTGTCATAGGACAGCCCCATACCGGTATTTCCTCCATAAAAACAGAGGATGAAAACATTACGCTTCCACCCTCTATAAAAACATCTTCAGGATTATACTGCTTCCATCGCCTCAGCGGGATGATCGGCAACAAGCCCTACCCTTACTGTTCTCGTAAGAACATCCACATAACTGAAGCTGACGATCGTGAACTCACCGGGATTGCGCTCGCACTTCACTGTAAAAACATTGGGGTAGCAGTAATCAACTTCTCCGACATATGTGATAATCCTTTTACGTCCGCCATTTGTCTTAAGCACGACTCTTCTGCCTTTGATTTCTTCGAACTTCTTGCGGCACAGTTCTATATCAGAGCTGATTATCATATGTATACCCTCCCTAATGAGTGGAGATTAATGTTTCCCGGGCTTTAAGAATTGATTACAGAAACATTTCCCATTACGTGTATTAGGATAACAGCATGTCTTTTTTTTGTCAATTATATGCCACAATATATAGTGGCATTTTGTAAAACTTACACAAAATATAGTGTTTATACACAACAAACTGTCCAAGCGCCCATATTACGCCTCACTTTAAGTTGAAAAGCCAAAAACTAGTATGTAAAATGTTATGTGTATTTTTATAAAGGGGAATCTTATTATCATGGATCACAAAAGGACATTGTCTGCTCTACTGTGCCTGACCATGCTGTCCGGCCTTGCATCTTGCAGCAAGACAGAAGAGAGCGGCACATCCGCAACGGCAGCCACGGTTACTGAGAGCACTGCCTCATCAGAATCTGAGACATCCGGTCCTTCACATTTGTCGGGTTTTGAATACATCAATACCCTCAAGAGCTTTGAAGTAACATCAAATGACCTGAAGGACGGCGTATGGTCAGACATAAATGCCAATAAGATCGACGCCAATAAATCTCCTGATCTCAGCTGGGAAGCCGTGGATGGCGCAGGACTTTATGTCATATTCATGATCGACCCCGATGCAGGCTACTGGCTGCACTGGAAGTCAGATGCCATAACGGAAACATCCCTTGCCGAGGGGCAGGCCACAAGACAGGAATATGTTGGTCCGTACCCGCCCCCGGGATCAACACACACATATGATGTCTATGTTTTCGCGCTTAAGGCTCCGGTTGAGAGAGTCAGAGGTCTGCTTAACGGCTCCAATGACAGGATCGAGGAATTCATTCTCGCTCTCGATACGGATGCAAACGGGAACAGCGGCAATATGATCGCATGCGGCAGATTGTCGGGTACATACACGGAGAAGTAAGATAACCGCTTAGAACGGCACAGTAATCAAATTAACATCAGGAGGAAATATTATGCTCAGTGACATCCAGATAGCACAGCAGGCAGAGCTTCAGCCGATCGATACGATCGCAGCAGGACTCGGGCTCAGATCCGAAGATCTTGAACATTACGGCAAGTACAAGGCCAAGGTAACGGCAGGTGCTGTCAGCAGGGCTGCGAAGCCTAAGGACGGCAAGGTCGTACTCGTGACTGCAATGAACCCCACTCCCGCAGGAGAGGGCAAGACGACTGTAAGTATCGGACTTGCTCAGGGTCTTGCAAAGCTCGGCAGGAATGTATGTCTGGCACTGAGAGAGCCTTCGCTGGGTCCCGTCTTCGGTGTAAAGGGCGGTGCCTGCGGCGGCGGATATTCACAGGTAGTACCCATGGAGGACATCAACCTCCACTTCACCGGAGATCTTCACGCCATTACGGCAGCCAATAATCTTCTTGCAGCCATGATCGACAACCACCTGTTCCAGGGCAATGAACTCGAGCTGGATGAGAACAGGATCCTGTGGAAGAGATGCATGGACATGAACGACAGGGCGCTCCGTCATATCACCGTAGGCGTAGGCGGCGGAACGAGCGGCGTTACGAGAGATGACGCCTTCCAGATAACGGCAGCTTCCGAGATCATGGCTACCCTCTGTATGGCAAGTGACATGGATGACCTCAAGGAGAGAATCTCCAATATCGTCATCGGCTATAACAAGTCAGGCGGACTCGTTACTGCAGGACAGCTTGGTGCCGTGGGCGCAATGGCTTCCCTTCTCAAGGATGCACTGGCGCCTAACCTGGTTCAGACGATAGAGCATGTTCCCGCCTTTGTTCACGGCGGACCTTTCGCGAATATCTCACACGGATGCAACACGGTGATCGCTACGAGAACGGCAATGAAGCTTGCTGACATCGTGATTACAGAAGCCGGATTCGGCGCTGACCTCGGAGCCGAGAAATTCCTCGACATCAAGTGCCGCAAAGCTGGCATCACGCCCTCTGCAGTCGTCATAGTCGCTACGGTAAGATCGCTCAAGTATAATGCGGGCGTGGCAAGAGACAAGCTGTCAGAACCCAACCGTGAGGCGCTCATCGAAGGCTTTGCTAATCTCAGGAGACATATTGCCAATATGTCCGGATTCGGGATCCCCGTTGTTGTTACATGCAACCGATTCCCTACCGACACAGAAGAGGAGCTCGGCATCGTTAAGGACCTTTGCGAGAAGGAAGGCGCTGTTTTCGAGCCGGCAGATATATTCATGAACGGAGGAGAAGGTGGAAAGGAACTGGCTGCCAGAGTAGCCGAGATCGTTGAGAATAATGAGCCCGGCAGCATCAACTTCACTTATGAGCTCAGCGATTCCATCGAGGAGAAGATCCGCAAAGTGTCCACTAAGATATACGGCGCGGATGATGTAGTATTCATCGACGGCGTCGAGGAGAAGATCAAGGCGCTTGAATCCCAGGGCTTCGGCGGGCTCCCGGTCTGCATTGCCAAGACGCAGTATTCCCTGTCAGATGACCCCAAGAAGCTCGGAGGTCCCACAGGATTCAACATCACCGTAAGAGACTGCTATGTCAGTGCCGGCGCAGGATATGTCGTCGTCCTCACGGGATCCATCCTGACAATGCCCGGACTTCCCAAGCACCCCGCTGCACTTGATATCGACATTGATTCCGAGGGTACGATTACCGGATTGTTCTGATGAAAGCGCCCAATCCTACATTTCTTGACAGAGCCGAGAAGATACACGGCAAGCGTAAGAAGATAACGCTTATCCTGCTCGCGGCATTGTCTGTGCTTGTGCTCATTGTTGTTTTTGTGGTAACCGTTGCCTCGAAGCAGAAGGAGTATGCCGAGGCATACCCTGATCTTGTCGGCAGGGCGACGGATACGACCACCACGATAGACATGACCACTTCGTCCAGGATGACAACTGCGCCTACGGAGACAACGGAGACTTCCGAGACAACTGAGAGCTCTGAGACACCGCTGGCACCGTCCATCCATACCGAGACGGAAGAGACATCCGGGACAGGCTCGGAGACAGGCAACAACGACACTTCTCCCGAAGAGCTTAATCTTACCGACTTCCACTTCTCTTCCCTTCGTTCGCAGATCGTGTCACACCAGAAGAGAGCCGTATTGCTCGATCAGATGAAGAACAATATCGAATCTTATATCAAAAATCAGAGTAATATGCGCGTTAGCTTTCGCTATATCAGCTTAAGGAACGGAGAAGAGCTGGGTATAAGAGAGCTTGATCCCATCGTTCCGGGAGGGACTTTCGCACTTCCCGTGAGCATGGTGCTTAACGAGAGCTTCACAGCCGGATCCCTCAACCCTTCCGAAATAATAACTTATGCAGGTCACGCTGCCGTCAACGGCTCATACATCTCAACAAACTATTTCTCAGGCAAGCAGATCTATCTGAACTTCCTGGAGTACCTGATGCTGTCTTATAACGACAGGATCGCCCTTGAGATGGTCCTGGACAAGCTCGGTGGGATGGAGAGCATCATCGACAAGATCAACGCCATCAGTTCGTACCTGCCCTATGACAAGGAAGTATTCTACACAGATTATTCCGGCAAGGATCATCAGGGCGCCGGGAGGACCACATGCTTTGATATGAGCAACTACATCAAGAGCCTCTACAGCGCCTATACGACCAATCCTGCGGGATATCAGAGTATTATCAACGCGCTTGCCAATTCAAATGTGGAAAGTCCCATCGCCTCCTCGTTTGCCCAGGGTACGCCGGTCCTTCACATATACGGCCGCAATGCCGAGATGAATGCATATACGGAACTTGCGATAATCGATGCAGAAGAACCTGTTGCAGTGTGCATCTACGTGGAGTGCGAGAACAAGGCCAAGGTCACGGAGACTTTCTCTACCATCGCCGGATATCTGGCGGAATACATCAAGAACTGTTATTGATCAGCATACCGCAAGGAACCTGAGACCGTCACAAAAAAACCTGCCGGGCTTTTGGCCCGGCAGGGAAAAGAAAATTGGAGAACTGTTAGATATTATTCTTATTTGGGCTGGATAACAGTGAAGCTGTATCCGGATACAACATCAGGATTCTCATAGATCGACTTCTGCATCTGAAGTGCTGTGGCCAGGAGCAGTGTGTAAGGACTGATCTTGCCCTTGAGCAGATCGATGTCAGATGCATAGCTGATAGCCTGAGCCTCGTCATCAGACAGGAGCATGAACTGTGATACTGAATAAAGACTCCTTACGCCGACATTCATGTGAACGAGCTTGCTGTTGACTGCATATGTTGTCTGAGCGGGCTGATTGCTCGAGATCCTTGAACTGAATGACAGACCGAGTGCTGATGTGGGAGCCGCCGGAGTTTTCTCTTCAACGATATAAAGAGGCTTGCCCTCGATGCCGGCCTTGCCGACTTCATGGAAAAGGGAGATTATGATAGCTGACTCTTCGTCGAGCTGAGGCATGATCGTGTCCTTGATCCTCAGGAGCTGCTTAGCTGTTCCTACGCTTCTGATGAGCAGACCCTTCTCACATGCAAGAGGTCCCTCGAGCTCAGCAGGAGCCGTAAGCCATGCTGTTCTGTTCTCAAGGAAATCGATAAAGTGGTCAAATTCGGTCTTTCTCTTAACGATAGCGGCCTTGAGCTGTGAATAGAGCTCATCAACGTTAGACGCGTTGACTTCAACCATAGGCATGATTCCGTCTCTGCCGCCTGTCTTGCCTGTAGCTGCCGCAGATACTGCTGCCGCTGCCTGAGGAACGGCACCGCCGCCTGCAGTTGCACTTCCTTCACCTTCAGTAAAAGTAAATTTACATTTAGGGCATCTGATAGCCTGATTAGCAATTACCATTCCGCAATCGGGACACTTTTTCATAAAAAGAACCTCCTAAAAACACACTTTTTTGTGCAAATCTACCTAATATATTACAACGCGAACCCTTTTTCTTCAATAATCTAATAGGCAAAATCGTGGTATTTACAAAGAATTTAAAATTGAAATATTAAAACTGCACAAAGAAATAGCACTGACTTCAAGAGCCAGTGCTGTAAGGAGGGTGTTATGAAGTTAAGGAACAATTACTTTGAACACCCATATCATATCACGATTGGGATTTACTTTAAGTTTCAAAAAAGGCAAAATAGTGGCAAAGGAAAGGTGAAAATAAGGCAGGTATTCATATGAAATTAGAGGGACGTCTTTTTGTCGGCAACCGTATGTCAGAGATCAAAGAGGTGGAGCTGATATCAGATCAGGACGCCCCTTTCTCCAAAAACCTGGAGTCAGCGCTCATACTCCTTTGCAAGGAACTTGATATTCCCGTTCCCATCTGGATGAAGAAGAATACCAAAGAGTTCGCCGCCTTCTACCAGACATTATTCTTCTCCGACCAGTATCAGGAGCAAGTCAGATTCGACAGATTCCAGATCAGAATGATCGAGTAAAATACTGATAAACCCGGCATTGAGGTGTACTGCCGGGTTTATCTCGTGTGTGCAATTCGTTTATCTCAAGGCTATTCGCCTGAAATCCTGAATACAATCTCGCCGGGATAGACCATGTCGAGCTGTCCTCTGGCTATATTCTCTACCTTCTCCTTGTCATTTGCAGCGCCGCCCGTCAGCCGGACCGAGTACAGCCTGTCCTTGAGAGACTGTTCCTGTGCCGCAAGCTGCTTCGACTCAGCAACGATACGTTCGCGCTGCTGCATGATCGAGTTGAATCTCGTAATGATGAGAACGATGACAACTATCAGGGCAATCGATATCATTGCCGGGATAAATGACATTCTGATCTTCTTCCTTTGCGAAATACGCCTCATCCTGAGCCATCCCTTCGTATTTTGTGCGGCATTCTGCATTTACCGCTGAACATATTTTATCGAAGGCAGGTTTGCTTTAATATAGGTTTGAGGAAATCTTAAACTGTTTGTAATGGATTCGTAACAGACGCTCACCGCCGCTGTCCGGAACTCAGTCGCACTTCGCGGGGGATGAGTGTGTGCAGCATTTGCTGTGAGCATACCCGCTCGTGCTCAAAGGAGTTCCGGACAGGGCGATGAGCGATCACGAAGTGTAGCCGGGGTGCCTGCGGAAGTCCGCTCGCAAGCAGCAGCGGGCTTCACAGAGTGACGTGAGTAACTTGATCATACTGAACGACCGGGACTGCCATCAACCGGTCAGTTATATACTTCCCCATAAAATCAATATTCCTGCCTGATTTTTCAGAAAAATGGGGAAATATAGCTTTTATTCCCCATTTTCTATAAAAACAAACACTTTTGCTAAGCAGAATGGGGAAGTTCCAGAACCACGCCGGCAGGGTAAAAAACAGGATTCGTGTTAGCCATAGGTAACCGATACTGACTGAAGCTGCGTCAGTCTGACCGCAACAGCGAGATCAGCGTTTCCGCAATATCCAGAGTTTTTTCCGAAGAAATTTCGGAAAGATTTCAGATTCTTGCGGAATCCGAAGGATTTAAGATTTTTTCCGAAGATTCTTCGGAAGAAATGCCTTTTTTCTTCGGAAACGGTATTGATAGATGTGAGTGCGCAGGATGTAACAAGCAGACCATGTCGATCAGGTCACCCTCCATCAAGCCCGCAGCTGCTTGCGAACGGACTTCCGCAGGTTTTGGCGCCGGGACGGGTACCTGAAGATTTTACTCAATTACATGCGAGCGCCAAAGCCGAGGACTGAAGCGAGCAAGTACGCTGCGGGCGCCGGACTGAGTTCCGGGACAGCGGCATTGGGCGTTCAGATCGTATCCTCAATTATCTCGTACATCGATGCGGCATCTTCCTTGCGCACGGTTGCTTCTATGGCCAGTACCTTAAATGTTACGACACCGTTGCCGAATACGATGCTGACGACATCGCCTACCTTGAGCTTTACAGAAGGTTTGGCTGTCTTGCCGTTGACGGACACTCGGCCTGCGGTGCAGACGTCATTTGCGACAGTACGCCTTTTTATTACTCTGGATACTTTAAGAAATTTGTCGAGTCTCATCAGTTCAGCACCACCCTGCCGTTCAAAGCGGACAGCAGCGTCAGATCATCTGCGAACTCAATGTCGGAACCCATCGGAAGTCCCTGGGCCAGTCTCGACACCTTGATGCCTGACGGTGACAGAAGCCTTGAGATATAAAGCGCGGTAGCATTTCCTTCCGCAGTCTGATTTGTCGCCACGATGACCTCTGTAACACTGCTGTCAGATGCCAGACGCTGAATGAGTTTTGTTATCGTTGTATCCTCAAGACTCTTATTCTTGAGCGGATCAAATACCCCGTGAAGAACGTGGTATAACCCTTTATATTCATGTGTTCTCTCAAATGTGGACACATCTCTGGGTGATTCCACCACCAGTATGGTACTCCGGTCTCTCGTCTGATCGGAGCATATAGGGCAGGGATCGCTGTCAGTAAAATTGTGACATACCGAACACCTGCACGTGGACTTGCGGGCGGTCGTAATGGCGCTCACAAGCATATCTGCCTTCTCCTGAGGCATGTCAAGAATATGGAAAGCCAGCCGCTGTGCCGACTTGCCGCCGATACCAGGAAGGCTTCCCAATTCCGTAATAAGCTTTTGTATAGACGGAGAGTAGCGTGCCATGATCAGAACGGCATCTTAACTCCGCCGGTAACCCTGTTCATCATCTCGGAAGACTTTGCCTCGAGTTCTTCGCTTGCCTGGTTGAATGCGGCAACAACGAGGTCTGAGAGCATCTCGGGATCTTCGGGATCGATCACGTCCTTACCGATCTCGAGTTTGTAGATCTTATGATCTCCTCCGAGCACGAGCTTAACCTGACCGCCGCCGGCCGTTCCCTCGATGCGGAGTTCCTTGATCTCCTGCTGAGTGATCTCGAGCTGCTTCTGCATCTTCTGAGCCTGAGCCATGAGGTTGCCCATACCGCCCATGCCGCCGATATTGCCCATGCCGCCTCTGAAATTACCTTTTGCCATTGTTGTTATCCTCCATTATTGTTTTATCGAATACTGATACTGTCAATCATCGCCGAAATGCAGTTCAGTCGTGATTCCCATCTGTTCTGCTTTGGCTCTTAATGATTCAGCCTCAGCCTGTTTTCTCTTCTTCTCGTGCTGTATCAAGGCATTATTATACTGTGTCTTTGTGCATACGAACAGCCTGTTTATGCCGTTCAGCGAGCCCTTCAGCTTCTGCGCAATTTTCCTGAAGTCGTTCATGCCCTTCAGGTTCTCCACTATATTCCTGTACGAATCGTCGAAAACGATATATCCGTTATCCTCTATCCTCATAAATTCAGACTTGGACAGGGTGTTGTTCAGATTCGGGTTCGTCTCTCCGAGCTCGTGCAGCGTATTTTCCCACTTGCCGATATTATCAGGGTTCGTTCCGCCCAGATCAGGCTGTCTTACTTCTTTGGTGTGCGCATTGCCCACAATAAGCCCGGACTTGTCGTAGACGGCCGACAATGACGTCTTGCCGTTCTTCGGGACGGGCTTGCGCGGTGCCGGCGGAGCAGGCTCAGGTTCAGGCTTTGCCGCCTCCTTCTTCGCTTCTTCCTTCACAAACGACATATCAATATCGTCGACGAACGACTCGGACAGGCCGGCGATCCCCTTCTTCCCGGGCTTCTCCGCCTTATCCTCCGGCTGCTCTTTAGGCTTCTCCACCGCAGGCTCTTTCTTCTCCTCAGCCTTTGCCTCCAGACTCCCGAAAAGGTCGATCTGGTTCTCAAGCGGCGCATTCTCGTCGATCTCAGGCGGCACTATAATGACCGTCTGCTGCTCAGCTGCAGACACCGGTGCTGCAGGAGCCGGTTCAGGCGCAGACTCAGATGTAAAGAAAGCACTTACCGGCTTGTCCTTCGGCTCTTCCTTCTTCGGCGAACCGAACGAAGCCTTGAGCTGGGCCAGCCTCTCGGATACAGACAGGGGCTTGTCCTCAGCTTTTGGGGACTCCTCGTCTTCTTTTGGCAGCACTTCTTCCTTCTTCGGCACTTCCTTCAAGAACAGACTAAGCTTCTCCGTCTTATTGCCGACGGGCTCCTCCGGCTTCTTCTCTTCACCCTTCTTCTCCTCGTTCTTAAAGAAAGGTGACTTCACTTCCTGCTTAGGCTCTTCTTTGGCAGGCTCTTCTTTCGGGAGGACCGCCTTTGCGGGAGCCTCCTGAACGGGAGCCTTAGCCCCCGAGGAGATTCTGCTTGCAGCCTCAGCCTGTTTCTTCTCAAAATCAGGGATCACGAGCGGCGTCACGGGAAGATTCGTCTTCCTTCCGCAGATCCTGATAAGACCTGTCTCAAAATTGGCCGCCACGGAAGGCGACATCTTAAGATCAGACGCCATCTTGGAAAGATATGATATAAAGCCGATCAGCGTGTCGGCATTTGCCTTGTTCGCAGTTCTGTACATCTGCTTCATATCAGATGCTGAATACGTAAGGAGCTCCGTGGGATCGGGAACGACCCTTATGACCAGCAGATCCCTGAAATAGCCTGCCAGATCCAGTGTAAATCTCAGGTAATCCCTTCCTGCCTCCGATATCCTTGCGCAAAGTCTCAATAACGATTCGTAATTACCGTCGATCAGCACATCGCCCATCTCGAGGAGGAAGGCAGTATCGACCGTACCGGCTATATCCTGAATGGACTTGGAACTGATCTCACTTCCGTTGGCAGCACCTGCCGCCTGGTCGAGGAGCGATATAGCATCTCTGAGCGCACCGTCTGACAGCGCGGCAATCTGCTTCAAAGCATCGTCATCTGCCTTGATATCCTCTTTGTCACATATGTATCTGAGTCTCTTAACGATCAGGTCATCAGGGATCCTCTTAAAATTATATCTCTGGCATCTCGACAATATCGTCGGGAGGATCTTATGGGGCTCCGTCGTCGCGAAAAGGAACACCACGTGCTTCGGCGGCTCCTCAAGAGTCTTCAGAAGCGCATTATATGCTCCTGTCGACAGCATGTGGACCTCATCTATGATATAGACCTTGTACCTTGCCTTGGTCGGGGCAAATACGGCCTCATCGCATATTCTTCTGACATTCTCAACCCCGTTATTGGAAGCCGCATCGATCTCGATGACATCAAGCAGGGATCCTGACAATATGCCCTTGCACACTTCACACTCATTACAGGGATTGCCGTCCTTGGGGTTGAGGCAGTTGATCGCTCTTGAGAAGACCTTTGCTATCGTCGTCTTGCCGGTACCCCTCTGTCCGGAGAAAAGGTAGGCATGTCCTATCTTCCCGCTCCTTACAGCCTGCTTAAGAGCCGTTACCGGAGCATCCTGCGAAGTGATCTCATCGAAAGTCTGTGGTCTGAACCGTCTATATAGCGCGATATGTTCCTGTTCCATCTGTCTGCCCCTCAAAATAAACTCATCCCACCTGAACTACAGTCGGACAGGCACCCTCGCGGCACAAACAGAAATCTGCTTACTGCTGCTTCCTTCCGGACCTGACAGGGTTCACAACACTGCCTTGCACGAGACCCGAACCGACTGCAGATCAGATGGGATGAACTAACTTTGGTATTATACCATTGATTGTGTTATGTGGCAAAGACTATGTATTCACCACCGGACAAGAAAAGACCTGCCCTATCATTCGGGCAGGTCAGGATTCTCAATCGCTGTAAACTAAGCAAGTTTCAATCCAAATGCATCCTCAAGATCCTTTTTCTGATCAGCAGACAGATCAACATCCCAGTCACCCCAGTTAAAGTGAGGCAAACCGCTTATAACCCACTGACGGCCCTCGTTATTGGTTGTGACCATATGGTAAGAACCGTTGGGGGTCTTTGTGATCTTAACGGTAACGGTATTCCTGGAACCGCTGTTAAGAACAGCCGTACCATCAGGGTCCATTTTCACAACTCCTGCGGGACAAGTATCACTGGGGGTAACATAACCATTGCTTGCCGTAAGATTGCCTACTGTTACGCTTCCGGCAGCTCCGCCGCCTGATGTCGAATTTGTCACATTAGTCTGTTGTGTTGACTCTGTGGTGCCTTCCGTCTCTTTTGTACCCTCGGTCTCCTTCGTATCCTTGGTCTCCTCAGTATTCTCAGTCTCCTCAGACTCCTCAGACTCTTCAGACTCTTCGGACTCTTCCGTCTCCTCAGTATCTAATGTAGCCTCTCCTGTATTCTCCGGAGTTACATACTTAGGGAACATACCTTCAGTTTTCTCTCTCGCATCGGCTTCCCATCTGGTTCCGCCGGTCTTCTTAAGATTCTCAAGATAATCGTTGTATCTGTTGATATCAATTGCAATTCCGGCAGCTACTGCAGCTGACAAGATAACGATAATTGCAATAACGAGTATAATCTCGGTGAGTGTAAATCCCCGCTTATTATTTGTGATTTTCCTCATGACAATCACCTCACTTGCACATTAAGATACTTTATTATAGAGCTAAGCGCGTATATTAATCAATGTAAGAATTTCACAATTTTGTCACAATTTTATTAACATATTATAAATTTTAATCTGGCAAGCAGTTCTTCGCGTGTATTCGGTACGATATCGTTAATGTGGTCTTCCATCAGCCGTGACAGTACAAGCCCAATCTCAGGACCCGGGCTGACACCCGCTTTCACTATGTCATTTCCGCCGATCTTAAGTTCAGATACGGAGAATGCCGCGCCTTCTGCCGAGAGTTCCCTGCCTATGGATATCAGTCTGTTCAGGAGTTCGAGCCTCTGCCTCCCTTTCTCCGAGTGGGCCAGTATATCCGCCTTCTGAAGAACTGCCAGTTTCTTTACGAACTCTTTGCCGCACTCGCACATGAACCGGTGGACGGATATCCTGTCGGGCGATGCATACCGGTCGTGGTATCTGACTAAACGTGCCGTTTCCGAGATGAGGCTTGTGCGGCAACAGAGGTCCTTTAATACTCTTTCGGCGATCACGGAGCCGATCAGGGGGTGATCCTTCATATGGCCGTCTGTCCGAAGGCAGCGCGGCTTGGCTATATCGTGGAACAGGGCCGCCAACGCCAGGGGCAGATCTCTCCTGCCTTCCTCATCACGCGGCAGATTATCCAGCACATCGAGTGTATGCTCCAGCACATCCTTATCATGGTAAGGCGATTTCTGATCGAAAGCCTCACACTCCTCAAGCTCCGGTATGATCACCTTGAGTATCGGGACGGATGATCTGATCACCTTAGCTGCATAAGGTGCAGTCATAAGACCGCAGAATTCGGCTGATATGCGCTCGGCAGCAATTTCCGACAGAAGATGTGCACTTTCTGTCATCGCTTCACATGTCCTGCTCTCTATGTCAAATCCGGTGACGGCTGCAAACCTCAGTCCTCTCATAATCCTCAGAGCGTCCTCCTTAAATCTCAGAGAAGGGTCTCCCACCGCCCTGATCAGACCGTTCCTGATATCATCAAGGCCTCCGGTCAGGTCGATCACGTTGCCTTCCTTATCGAGATAAAGGGAGTTCATCGTGAAATCACGTCTTCTGACATCCTCTTCGATATTCCTACTGAAGTCCACATGATCGGGCCGTCTGTGGTCCTGATACGAACCGTCTATCCTGTACGTCGTTATCTCAACGGGGTTCCCGTCGACTACTGCCGTCACAGTCCCGTGCCTGATGCCGGTCGGAACAGTCCTGATCCCGTTGCTGTCAAGAACAGATACTATCTCATCAGGCATAGCCGATGTGGTCAGATCGTAATCAGACGGGACCTTGCCGGTCACAAAATCTCTGACGGCTCCCCCAACCACATAGCATTCATAGCCGGCATCGCCGAGGAGTGTCAGGATCGTCCTGCAATATCCGGGTATTCTCATCATTCTCACAATGTCTTGAGTATGTCGACCAGTTTGTCCGAAGTGATCCTCGGATTGAATCCCATCTCCGTCATGGCGCTTCTTGTGCTGTCTGCGATCTTCCTCATGTCCTCGGGAGTCATCACAGGGATATCATCGAAATGAAGATTCTTCTTATATATGTCATTCACAGATTCGATAAAAGACTGCGCCGCAGATATGGTATCAAGCGACGTCGTGCAGAAATGTTGCGATCTCGCGAGTTCCGCCATGGGCTCCGCATAGAAATTCAACAGTTCCTTAAGCACTGCCACCAGGATCTTCCCCATTCCCGCTCCGTACTCACATCCGTACCTGTTCTGCATGGCATGCATGATAAAGAAGGAATAGCCGAATCCGAGTCTTGCAGTCGCAAGTCCCGCGTAGAATCCGCCGGTCGATATCCTCGTGAGGAGATATCCGTCAATGTTATCCGCCACCAGACTGTCAAGCTTGCCGAATATCTTATAGATAGCAACAGCCGCATTGGCCTTGTACTGCGGATACCTCGCAGACAGCGGCGACAGATATGCTTCGATCGCCATGCACAGGCCGTTGAGGGCAGAGAATCCCACCATTTCCGCATTATTGCGGATCATCATGTCCGGATCTATTACGACGATCTGCGGCATCATTATCTGACTGAAGCATGTGACCCATGAGTCTGTATCGTGATTATAAAAAGAACTCTCGGGCGTGGAGGCCGCAGGCGTACTGTCAACCTTGATGACCACGAGCGTCTTGATGTCGAAATGCACATTCCCTACACCGGCGAAAGAGGACGGCTTACCCGGATTAGTCGCAGATACCGCCGTAAGCTTGCCTACTGCTATATCGTACCGGTTGCCTATAACGACGATCGTATCGCAGTTATATTCCTTGTATGTGCCCAATGCACCTTCTATATCCCTGTTATTTGCCACATTACTGCGCAGCTGGTATTTGAACGTCCTGAGGCCCGCATCATTATACTTGCTGATGACATTCTCGACAGACCTGTATTCGAATGTATTCTTATTCGATATGATCAGAAGTCTCCTGGAGCCGCGTTCTTTGAGAACATCGGCTATGTCGCCCGCCGAACCCGCTCCCATATAGAGAGCCTGAGGAGTGATACCGTCTTTGTCAGTACTCTTGATGAAGGTTAAATCGCGCGACATTCCAAGTAACCATCCTCTTCGTATTTCTTTAAATTATAACATCACAAACACGATAAAAAGATATAATAAAGATAAAATATTTGTGCGGAGGTGACAAAATGTACAGTCTTACCAAGTATGCAAGGAATCTCAGTGATATTGCCGTAGCCGAGAATTCGTTATCGCTCGGACTTACACTGACCGAATTCGCCGAGAGCCCTTTGACCGAGAACGGCCGTGACAACGGAAGGATAAAAGTCGATATCAGCTCACCTCAATCGGGAATAATCAAGATCAATGCCCGCGTCAGATATACCGGCAAAGACAGTACTCAGGTAATCAGTACGAGGCCGTCCGGAAGCGGCATCGTTGATGAAGACGATAACTACACGATATTCAAGACAGGAATGCTCGAAGCGAGGATCGCCAAGACGGGAGCATTCAGGATCGTCTTCTATTACTGCGGCAATCCCATAACAGCCACTTCGCTCAATTCTTTCTTCAACACCAGGAGACCGGAAGAATACACAGGCGCCTGCCTTGATATTGCCCCCGGCGAATCGTGCTTCGGTCTCGGCGGCGGCGGAAGCGTCGAACTGATGGGGCGCAAGGAAGAGACAAACAACACCAACGAGAGTGCGGCGTTTAACAAGATACCTTTCTTCGTATCATCAAGAGGATACGGTGTATTCGTTAATTCCTACGGCTCGGTCAAATTCGATTTCGCGTCGCAGAGCGGAGCTATCGCTTTCTCGCAGGAAGGGGAAGCGCTGGAATTCTACCTTTTCGCCGGTAATACGGCAATGGATGTCATATCGGCCTATACGGGACTGCTCGGAAGGGATACGACGAACAATCCCATTTGCGAGGGGCTGTCACTGAATTATTCGGGCAGCTTCGATTACACCGAAGAGAGCATCCTGGCTGACCTCCATCAGGCTTCAGACTACGGGATTACGATCTCGGAGATATGGCTCGGCCACGGGTACCTCCCCAAGCACCTAAAGACAGGCTATTCATGGGATCTTACAAGGTTCCCGGATCCTGCCAAGTTCATAAGGAAACTCCATGACAAGGGCATCAGGGTCGGTATAGCTTTGTCACCTTATATATCAGACACTGTTCCCGAGTACATCGAGTGTGTTGATAACGATTATCTCATCAAGGATGACAACGGTATTCCCGTTCTCGCTGATTACGAAGGCGGCTCCATGGGAATCATCAATGTTTTGAACCAGTCTGCAAGGAACTGGCTGGGACTGAAGTTCGACTCGGTGCTTCATACGGGAATCGATCTCGTGGAGGCTGATTTCAAATACGAGATACTCAACGTTCCGGGCAAGCCCGTATCCTTCTATAATTATTTTGCCGTTGCTTTCAACAGTATCGTGAAGGACTGCGCATCCCGCTGCATAGGATCTGACAACGACTCGATAATAAGGAACAGCACAGGTGCAGGCGATCTCATATCACCTTACCGCAACATATACATGAACAAGAATACCGCAAGCTACAGCAGCCTTGCATGCGCTGTCAACAACGCGATGTCCTACGGAATGACCGGTCTTGGCATAATAAACATGGATGTTCCCTCGATCGCCACTTCGTCTCCCACTCTCTATACGAGATGGGCTCAGCTGGCCATGCTCATGCCTCATTTCAGACTTCCCGTACCGTTCTGCAAAGACTCGGATATGCTGGCCAATCTCAAGCTGGCATCCAATGTAAGATACGGCATCCTGGCATATCTGGAATCATGCTGCATGGAATCGTCGGCCTACGGTACGCCCGTCATCAGACCGATGCAGGTGGAATTCGCTTCAGACAAGCTCGCATACAAGTGTCCCAACCAGTTCATGCTCGGACCGTCACTTCTCGTATGTCCCGTATTCTCCGGTGCAGGCAATGTAAGCTTCTATGTACCTTCCGGCGTATGGACGAACCTTCTGACAAGAGAGAAGGTATCAGGCCCGAGGATAGTCTCCCGCAAGACGGATTCCGGCGAGATTCCCCTCTATGTGAGACCTAATTCCATCCTGACATCACACTCGGGTGACACGATAACATTCTCCTGCTTCGAGCTGGCAGAAGGCAACGTTGCCGCAGCGGAGATCTTCGGTCAGAACAAGACCGCTTCAGGCATTATTAATGTCCTCAAGCATGATGGAAGGATAACCGTAAAAACGGAAGGGTTCGGAAGGGCAAACAAGAGGATCATCCTCACGGGCATTACTAATGTTGCAGGTGTGTCGGAAGGATTCCCCGATATCGACCAGTACGGAACGACTGTCGAATTCGCATCAAACGAACTGATCGTCACTCTGGGATAAGATACCGTATTCTTATTCGATTCCCGAGAAGAATTCGTCTATATCCTTGAAATACTCGCCTCTTACCGGCTCGTGCTGTATCTCATGACGGTACGGGCCGTATGATTTTGCCTTGACAGTCACGCCCCTGTCCTCCATGGCAGCGATAACCTTGCGGACACCCTCACCATAAGAACCCACCGGGTCTTCTTCGCCGTAAGTAAACATGATGGGACGCAGCGAGAGATTGTTATAGACCTCATCACTCTGAATAAACGCAACGAGCGTGAACAGATCGTAGAATCCTTTGCCGGTAAAGGTGAATCCCAGCATATCATCAGCCATATATATGTCTATCTCGTGCGGGTCGGAAGATATCCAGTCGAAAGGCGTTCTCGCCTTCTTGATCCTCTTGTTGTAACTCCCGAAAGCGGCAGCATTCACAAGCCTTGCCGGCTTCCTGCGCCTCGCAAGCTTAGCAAGGAACTTGGCAAATCCCACCGCCGGATTAGGTCCCATGGTGGATGATATGAGATATCCGTCGAATGCCGTGCTGCAACTGGGCAGCGAATACATCGCCCTGACGATGAACGAACCCATTGAATGACCGTACAGAAAGTACTTAAGGTCATCACCGAATCTCTTCTTAGCCTCGTTATGCATCTTCATCTCATCTGCGATGGTCTTGAATATCGCGCCTTTCTCAGCCCCGAAATACCCGAGCGGCATATTGTTATCCTTGTTGAGTTCATATGTTCCGCCGTGGCCCAGCATATCCATGCCGCATACATGCCAGCCGCATCCGTTGAGATACTCGATCATCTCTTCATAACGCCCTATGTATTCGGCCATACCATGGCATATCTGGATCACTCCTTTGGGACTGCCGCTCTCAGTAGGATAGAAATACCCTCTTATTCTGTTGGCATCACCTATAGAAGCAGGAAAAGTGATATTCTCTTTCTTAATGCTCATCTTCTTCTCCCTCTCATAGCAAGCAATCTGATCAATGTCAATGCAGAGCTTGCAAGGGCAATTGCATAAGTGTCTCCTGCCGCCCAAAGAACTTTTTTGGCTGCCGCAAGCTGGTCACCCGTAGCCCATCCGAACTGCTGCATAGCTTTCCAGCCGCGTCTGCTCGCATCCCGTTCGATCCATAAAGTAACGACGTAAAACAGAACTGCCACGCTGTACATAACAATACCGATCGTTGAGATCGTATAGCCGAGATTGCTGTATCTGTACCTGCTCGCCATATATGTTATCATGACGCCTATTATCGTGACGTATACACCGAGTCTTGAACAGATATTGACTGCAGGTGCAAGGAATTGTCTTACTCTGTAAGCTCCCATGCCCGATGCATCCTGAAGAGCATGACCCGCCTCATGAGCTGCTATTGCGACTGCAGTGATCGAATTCTGCCCGTATGTCGTATTCGACAGGCTTATTGTGCCTTCTTTGGAGTTGTAGCAATCTGTAAGCTCACCGTCAATGTGTTTGATGACAATCCCTCCGGCATCATTCTCCCTGAGCATCTGGGCAACCGCCTCATTGGAAGTGATCCCGCTCGATATCATGACCTTTGAATACTTAGACACAAGGCTCTTAAGCCTTCCCTGCACCGCAAGACTGATAACAAACAATACAATCATCAGAATGTAAAAAAAATAATCACCAAGATAGTACATACTATACCCCCTTATTCATATATACGGATTATACCACCGTCTTTTTCTTCCTGTCGATCAATGCGAAAACAACCATTCCGATAAGTCCCGCCACCGATATTACGGCACCGCCCTTAAATCCCGGAGCGATAAAGCTGAGTTCGCATGTGTGACTTCCGGAAGGAACTTCAAAAGCTACAAAAGCACCCTGATAAGGAACTATCTGAGCCTCCTTCCCGTCGATCTTAAGCGTCCATCCCTCCTCGTACGGAACAGTCGTTATTACCATCTCATTATCTTTGATATCGGCCGTGAGATTGACATATCCGTCAACAGCCTCATTTACAACAACCTCATCTCTGTTTATCATATCGAACTGCCTGCCGAATATTTCATAATCAAGATAGCCGAATCCGGCATCGAGATATGTGAACTTATCATCTTCTGATGTGATAGTAACCTTGATCTCATCCCCTTTATCGAACGAACCGAGTCTCATAACCTGTGAGAAATAAGTACCTGAAGACGCATGACTCATAAAGACGTCATTTACATAAACACTCATCTCTCCTGTTGTGGCAGGAGCGGTCAGATTGAAATAGATATCACCTGTAACAGGAGCTGTTGTCTTGTATTCGATGTAGATCGGTATATTCTCATTATTCCTGTGATATGTAACAGCATTCTCCGCTGCCTCAGCAGCTGCAAGATCTTCCTGTCCCAGCCTGTCGCGGTCAAAGCTCTCATTATCCTGAGCTTTGCTTGCCTCTTCGGATGAAGCTGAGGAAGACGGATCATTCTTCGCCTTATATGCCACCATTGTCATGAGATCGGAATTAACCGTCATACCGTTCGTTACAACAGGCCCTTCAACAGCTTCCGAAGGGATCGTAATGAAATAGTCCTCGGTAAAATAATCAGGGAACATTGATCTGTACCATCTGTTACGGAATGCAAAGTAGTCCTTATTCTTTGCAGTCTTCTCAAGTTCATAGTAATCAAAATCCATAGCTTTCTTATCGGCAGCGAATGCCAGAGGAAGAACATACTTATTCGCATAGAATTTGTATCCTATGTCATACTGATCGTCATTAACAAATACTGCATTTGTATAATCCCTCATCGTGGTCATGGCTCCGATCGAGAAGAACGCGTCACTGTCCGATGCGCAGTAGGTATAACTCTCGGCAAAGTAATTATAGTTAACAGGGTAACCCAGCTGCTTGATAAATCTGTGAAGAGATTTATTGGAACTTGAATTGAAGAAAGTCATCCCGTGGAATCCGCCGAACATGTTGGGATGCTCAATGATATAGTTTGACTTCACATAAGAAGTAATAATCTCATCCTCCGCCCTGAACGCCCTGTTCTTCTGCGCCGTCAGATAGCCTACCTCCTTAAGATCCTTCATGGCCATGATCGAATCTCTGTACTGCTCCGCACTTCCGTTATAGAGCGTAAGCGCCGAGACATCAGTCGCGAGCAGGGGCTGAACATATACAGACTCAAAGCATACGACGATCGCCAGCAGCAGCGGCATTATCTTAGGCATATCGGCGAAGGCCGGCGACCAGTCATTCTTATTCATGAATATCAGCAGGACAAAGATAGAGACTATAAGCGCCAGGTTTGCTATGAATATCTTGTCGCTCTTCATATTGCCGAAGCTCTGCGCCACGAACAGCCATCCGAGAACAATCCCCATACTGATGAGGAACTCTTTCCGGGTGACTTTGGATATTCCCTCGTAGGCTTTGGCGGCAATGATAAAGAACAGCGGCATGAACACAAAGCTGTGTCTGTGCCAGAACCAGTTGGGCGCATCGAAAGCCTGCCATGCCACATCTATCCAGTATATGGCCGTGGACAGATATACTCCCGCGAGGCAGAGAAGATATCTGATCTTGTCTTTCCTGTTGAAAGCCTTGCTCACAAAGAATATGACCATCAGTATCGTAATGAGGAGTCCGCAGAACAGGAACGGGAGATTGGCGGGCATTACATCACCGAATTCTCCGTCTATACCCTCAAAGAAATGATCCAGCATATCTTTGGCATTATACATAATGAAGTGTTCGTTAGGCTTGCTCACGGTGGGATCGGCATTCCTCAAAGTAGCAAGCGCCACGGGCACGAGGATCACACACATGATCATGGCATCGAGAACAGCGATCACGATGAACCTGACAATCTTCCTTACAGCTTTTCTGATGTCCTTATACTCACCGAGGCTGCCCATCCTGACAAGCAGGTAGATGAAGGTGAATACGCCGACCATATATGCTATGTAATAGTTGGACAGGAACAAAACCGGGAGCGTAAGTATGAGTCCGAGCTTCCTGTCTTCCCTGATGAACTTCTCGGTAAAGAACAGTATAAACGGCAGGAGCATATATCCGTCGAGCCACATGATCGAGAAGAGAAATGCCGTCGAATATGAAGTGAATGAATACATTACCCCGAACAGAGCAGGCCACAGGCACTTCTTATCCTTTGCATAAAGCGACATGAACATGCACATGAATGCCGAGGCAAAGCTCATCTTGAGGATCATAAGGAACAGCACAAAACCGTCTATAAATGACGCATCAAAAAAAGCAAACAGCAGATTGAAGGGGCTTGACAGATAATAGCCGAACATCGACATGTAGTTGCCGCCGAGACCCTGGTCGAAAGAATACATCAGATGCGACAGGAAGCTTGCGCTGCCGGCATCCGCCCCCATCCTGTTGCGGTACATCGCAAGGAACGGAGCATACTGGGCAGTCAGATCGCTGATGCTCGTCGAATACACGCCGAAAGGATATTTCTGACAGATGACCGAGAGGAAGAGATAGAATATCATAGTCGCAAAGAAAGCGATAAACGGTCTGTAATCAATTGAAGGCCGCTTGAGTGAGATACATTTCCGGCTCTTAAGTGATGATATTTCCTGCATCTGATAAAACTCCCTGAATTTGCTCTGTTTTTAGATTATAATATATTAGAAGTCGTTTTTCACTTATTTGGAGGTTTTATGTTGATCAGTTTGATTATCCCTTGTTATAACGAAGAGCAGGCTCTTCCCTTCCTCTATCAGGCTCTTTGCGAACTCCGCAGCGGTCTTACCGGAACAGGCAAGAGCTTTGAATTCATTTTTGTGAATGACGGAAGTTCTGACAGGACTAAGGATGTGATCAAGGAATATGCGAAGAGCGACAGTGATGTGAGGTATGTATTCTTCTCGAGGAATTTCGGCAAGGAGGCTGCGATGTATGCCGGTCTTGAGGCGTCGAAGGGTGATTACGTGGCCATCCTCGATGCCGATATGCAGGATCCGCCGTCACTCATTCCCGAGATGATCAGAGCCCTTGATAACGACGAATGCGATATCGTGGCAGCAAGAAGAGTTACCCGCAAGGGTGAACCGAAGATAAGGAGCTTCTTTGCGCGGAGATTCTACAAGCTAATCAACCGCATGATCGAAGTCGAGATTGCGGATGGTGCCAGGGACTTCAGACTTATGAGGCGCGTTGTTGTGGATGCGATCCTCCAGCTGTCCGAACGCCAGAGGTTTTCGAAGGGCATTTTCGCCTGGGTGGGATTCAGGACCAAGTGGGTCGAGCACGTCAATGTGGAGAGAGTCGCAGGAGAGACAAAGTGGGGCTTCTGGAAGCTGTTCAAGTACGCGATCGACGGTATCGTTGCTTTCACCACCGCACCTTTGAGACTTGCCACGATCGCGGGATTCGCATCCGCCCTTGCCGCTTTCGGATATATGGTCTATTACTTCATCAGAGCCGTCATCCTGAAGATCTACAACGACGTTCCCGGATATCCCTCACTGCTCTGCTTCATCCTGTTCATCGGAGGACTAATCCTTATGGCTTTGGGCGTTCTCGGCGAATATATAGGACGTACGTATATCGAGGTCAAGGGACGGCCGATCTACATCAAAGCAGAGGACGAGAACAGCCTCAGGTCTTCCCGAGATACTTGAAGAACAACGTATCCTGCGGGTTCTCTGAGAAGAACTGGTCGGATATCTTCTCCGTATAGTACGGAGTTGCCTGATTGCCAAACGATACTATGTGATTCTCAGGTCTGTCATCGCTCATGAATGTTCCCGGAATTATTACCGACAGCATGAAGTAGGTTACATATGCCATTCCCACAAGGACGACTGACAGGGCCGCAAGCTTAAGATTTGCGGCAACACCTTTGCGCTTCTTATTCTTCTTTGCAAGCATTGTGTCCTCCTCGGAATAATCGGATACAAGCTTAACGAGGAATACGGCGAGGATAAAGAGTCCCGGCATCGAAGCCCTCATTGTGAAGTCATTGCTTTCGGTGATCTTGTAGAGCGGGCACAGCAGCAGAAGTATGATCGCGCCCCAGAACATGGGGTCCTTCCGCCTCTTGCTGAAGACAAGTGCCGCGACCGGCATCACCTCAACGGCGAGCAGGATAAGGTAAGCAGCAATAAATCTTCCTACGCTGCCGTAGTACTCCCACGTGAATCCGCGGTCTGCGGCAGAATCGGCCTTGGCCATGTAGAACGCCCCGTAGATGATCAGTATGATTACCGGCATTACGATGTTACAGGGACTTAAGATATTGCGGATGTTCCTGCGCCTGTCACCCGTACGGTACTTGCCGTTGAACAACTGCACGATACACGGAACGATCATTCCGAAAGTAGCCCACGGCGAATACGCGAACATCAGCGAACCGATAAGCCCCGTGCTCCTGTTGTTCCGCGCCGTAAGAAGCAGAATGATTATCAGATAACAAGGGATCGCCTGATGATACACGTTCTCCAGATTATTGAAATTGCTGACAAACGACATGTGCGGAACACATCCGTCAACCCACATCCACTGCTCGTCTATGTTAAGCCAGATCTGGTTGATGTAGTACGGGATCACATCCAGACCCGAGAAACAGAGCAGTACAAACATGGATGCGTAAGAGTTCCTTCTGACATATATCGATATTCCGATGATGATCAGAACGATACCGAGACTGTTCCACAGAATGAGGAAAACATTAGCTGCCGTAAATCCGAACAGTTTGCCGGTCAGAGCCGCCGGCAACCAGTATGTAAAGTAATAGATGAAGCCCTGCGGAGCCTGCGAAGTGATCATCTGACGCACATCAGGATTCATCTGCGTCTCGGGCTGATATATCACCGGCCATTTGTAATTAATGAGGTCATTGAGGATGGCTCTCCTGAAAGCATGATCATAAGTGGTCCACACAAGTTCACCCACACCGGTAAGCACCGTAACGCAAATGGCAAAGATCGAAGCAATGACTATGAACTTCACCGGAATGGTGACACAGTCCTCAGTAAGAGATCTGTCAGGGGCCTTGTCACTGTCCCTGAATGCCAGATATCCTACCAGACAGGCAATGGCCACACACGCTATTGCAACCGGTATCTTAAGATACCCGGCAAAAAAGATAAGCACGGGAAGCATGAGATACGCCACCGCCACCGCGAAAAAAGACCTGTAGTTAACTTTGACCGACTTATTCATATACACCTCACCTGACAAGATTATAAACGCTGAGCCTGTTTTTTGAAAATAGGTGTTTAAAACCTACCATTTTAATAGTATTATAGTATTAAGAAACACAAGTGAGGAAACAACATGAAAATCTCAACCAAAGGAAGATATGCACTCAGAATGCTCGCAGACCTCGCCAACTGCGACAGAAATGAATATATAGCACTTAAGGATATTGCGGAGCGCCAGAGCGTATCCAAAAAATACCTCGAACAGATCGTTCCGATCCTGACACGCGGCGGTCTCCTGTCAACCAACAGAGGCTATCAGGGCGGCTACAGGCTGGCCAGAGACCCTTCGACGATATCATGCGGAGAGGTGCTGCGCCTTACCGAGGGCAGCCTGTCCCCTATCGTTTGCATCGAGGGCGGTATTGATAATATCAATTGCGAGAGAAGCAAGGAATGTGTCACCCTTCCCCTGTGGAAAGGTCTGTATGAAGTGATCAACAAGTATCTCAACGGGGTCACCATCCAGGATCTCATAAATGAATTTAACTCCAGAGAAAGCAACGATTACGTAATCTGAAGCCCGCAGCTTACTTGCTCGCTACAGTCCTCGGTTTTGGCGCTCGCCTTTTGTCGGGCTAATAATTTCCGGGTGCTCATCCCGGCGCCAAAACCTGCGGAAGTCCGCTCCCAAGCAGCTGCGGGCTTCACAGGTGGTGGCTTGATAATATTGGTCTACCGGGACTGCATTCAACCGGTCAGTTTTATACTTCCCCATAAAATCAAAATTCTTCCCTGATTTTTCAGAGAAATGGAGAAATATAGCTATTATTCCCCGTTTTCTATAAAAACAAACACTTTTGTTAAGCAGAATGGGGAAGTTTCCGGAACCACGCCGGCATGGTAAAAACAGGAATAATGTTAGCCGTAGGTAACCGATACTGACCGAAGACACATCAGTCTGACCGCAACGGCGAGATCAGCGTTTCCGCAGAAAAAGGGCAATCCTTCCGCATAAAATGCGGAAGAAGAGCTCAATTACTGCGGATTCCGCAATAATCAGTGATCTTTCCGTATTTTTTGCGGAAAGATCTTGAATTCTTGCGGAAACAACATCCTCAGCCCTGCTGTCATCTGTCGTTCAAGCCTCCGATCATCAAGCCTGCAGCTGCTTGCAAGCGGACTTCCGCGGGCACCCCAGTCACTCTAGCCTCCACCAGTGAAGCCCAACGCCCTGTCCCGGAACTGCTTTGAGCACGAGCGGGCATGCAAACAAAAATTGTTGCACATTCCTATCCCCGCGATGTGCGACTGAGTTCCGGGACAGCGGCATTGGGCGCCGGACTGAGTTCCGGGACAGCGGCATTGATCTTACTTGCTCCCCTTCTCAGTAAACACCGCAAAAAAAGTCTTAAGAAATATCTCGACGTCAAGTCCGAGACTGTAGTTCGTTATATATTGCGTATCGAGCGCAACGACTTGTTCAAAATCAGTAATATCAGACCTCCCGGATATCTGCCACAGACCAGTGATGCCGGGCTTCATTGCCAGTCTGCTCATGTGGTGAGGCTTGTATCTCTCGAATTCATCGAGCGTGGGAGGCCTTGTTCCGACAAGGCTCATGTCACCTTTGAGCACGTTCAGGAACTGAGGAAACTCATCAATGCTCGTTCTTCTCAGGAATCTTCCGATCGGAATGACGCGCGGATCGCGCGATACTTTGAACATCTGACCGCTCATCTCGTTATCGCCCATAAGCTCCTTCTTGTGTTCCTCTGCGTCAGGATACATCGTCCTGAACTTGTAGATCTTAAAGTGCCTGCCGTTAAGGCCTACCCTGACCTGAGAGAATATGACGCGTCCCGGGCTCTGTATGAAGATCACGGGCGCAAATATAACAAAAAGCACACAGGTGATCACAAGTCCGATCAGTGAGATGATTATGTCAAAGGTACGCTTGACAAGCTTCTGCCCGGTCGTGATCGGTGATATCGTTGATGTAATGCAGGTGCTGTTGCCCACTTTATCGATGCGGACGTTGGGTACTTCGTGAACAAATACATCAGTCATGATGTGGACGATAACCCCCATCGACAGGAACCAGTTGATGAGCTTGCCTACATCTTTGGCTTTGGAGCCTATATAGACTTCATCGACGATGTGTGTCCTCAGGAATTCCTGCATTTCCTGGCGGTACATGATCTTCACTCCCTCGATCGGAGTCAGCCTTTTCTCCTGATCAAGGAGCATGAACCTGTCAACCTGTATGCTTCCCGGATTCGAAGCCATGATCTGCTCATAGATCTTTACGGCATTCTCCCTGAAACACACGATTATGATGTGAGTCTTGTTGTTGTTCTTACGGAATCTCTCATGGATGACGGCCTTTATCACCGCCCTGAAAAAATACGTGATCAGGAGGTTCAGAATAAATAGGAAGCCGATGAACAGACGTGACACCTCATCTGTCTCTTTCATAACGAAAAGGATCACGAGCAAGGCAGTGAGCATCTCCACATCCATCAGAAGGACATTGCTTAATTCCTTGAGATATCCCCGCTTAAGTATTCCGCTGTGCAGGGGCTGAGCGAGAATGATCACCAGATAAACTATTAGAAGGAGCAGATTGATCTGCCTGTAATTTGCTCTCGTACTGGATTCGTAGACAAATCTGAGATAGAAGGCGAGCAGGAACGCAATCTCCAGAGACAGAAGATCTGAGATTATGAACTCGATGTGCTTTGCTCTCGAACTGATATTGCCTTCCATATGGTCTCCTCAAAAAGTAACTGAATTATAAACTATTCTGTAACGGGTTAATATGAGGACTGTTCCAAAAATAAAAGCCGTTATGGCGGGTATATCCGTCATAACGGCAATATGGCTCATCGGGGGTATTATTATCAGTTGTCGGCAAACAATGCTGTAGACAGGTATCTGTCACCCGTATCGGGAAGAAGCACAACGATATTCTTGCCTGCAAATTCAGGTCTTGCTGCCAGCTGCTTTGCTGCCCAGAGTGCCGCACCTGAAGAGATACCCACAAGTACGCCTTCCTGTCTTGCAAATGCCTTGCCCGTAGCGAAAGCATCATCATTATCAACGGGGATTACCTCATCGTAAACGCTTGTATTGAGTGTCTCAGGTACGAAGCCTGCACCGATTCCCTGGATCTTGTGAGGGCCGGCTGTTCCCTGTGACAATACGGGGGATGTCTTAGGTTCAACAGCATATATCTTCACGTCCGGGTTCTGTTCCTTCAGGAACTCGCCTACACCTGTAACAGTACCGCCTGTGCCTACGCCTGCGACGAATGCATCAACCTTGCCGTCCAGATCCTTCCAGATCTCAGGACCTGTTGTTGCCTTGTGTGCTGCAGGGTTAGCCCGGTTGGTGAACTGGCTGGGGATGAACGAACCTGGGATCTCGGCAGCAAGTTCGTCTGCCTTTGCGATAGCACCCTTCATGCCCTTGCTGCCGTCTGTGAGAACGAGTTCGGCACCGTACGCCTTGAGGAGATTTCTTCTCTCAACGCTCATCGTCTCAGGCATCGTAAGGATGATCCTGTATCCTCTGGCAGCAGCTACGGAAGCAAGTCCGATACCTGTGTTACCGCTCGTAGGCTCAATGATAACGGAATTCTTGTTAAGAAGGCCCTTCGCCTCAGCGTCCTCGATCATTGCCTTGGCAATCCTGTCCTTAACGCTTCCTGCGGGATTGAAGTACTCAAGTTTTGCATAGATATTAGCCTTGAGATCATTGGCTGCAATGAACTTGTTGACCTTAAGGAGTGGTGTGCCGCCGACTAATTCCGTAACAGAATTATATACTGCCATAGTGATATCCTCCGTGTAATTTGGTATTGCCTACCTTTTCTATAGGTTTTATTCTATCACGGGCAAAGTATTTGTCAACAACAAAATTCAAATCTTTTTATGCGGGATAATAACTCGACATGTAGTCGATCAGATCAATGATGCCCGGTATATTGACAACCGCAAGTAATACCGTGGCACCGACACATATCACAGGGAAGATCTTTTTAAGGTCGAATTTGTCGCTAATCTTCTCGATAAGCTGATAGATGAGGACAAGATACGGCCATCCGAAATAAAGCTCATACAGGATCAGCCCGTTCTCTCTGGTCCCCCAGCCTACGACTATCAACACGATCATTGATAACATGATCCAGCCTCCTGCAATTCTGCTGCTTATCTTATCCCTGTTTACCACGAGACTGATAAGCGCAAATATGAGGATAATGATCCCGATGTAATTAATACTCTCGACGGGATCCTGCTGCCATGATATATACTGCTTATCCTCTACATTTACGGTGCATACGCCGGCATTTGGCGCAACAAAGAAGTTCTTTATGTATTCCAGGAACTGCTTTGTCTTGTCAAATATGGTGAGTTTGCTTCCGGTAAAGCTGATCAGTACATCAACATCCTTAAACATGTTTATAAAGATGGTCAGCTTCCCGAAAGCGATCATTAGCAGAACGAACTCCAGACCACAGCAGATCACTCTGACAATTCTCTCTTTTATTCTCTCTTTACCGAGTCTCAGTGCAGATACCGGCAGCAGGGCGAGACTCGTCAGCAGTGTCCCGCCTGCGCCCATAAGGGCGAATCTGCCGTCTTGTCCGGATAACAGACAATACAGACACAAAACTAACCAGAAGAATGCCACAACATATTGTTCTATCATCACGCTGAAGAGCAGATAAGTATGTGTGCTCATAAAAAGCAATATGAAGCAGATCCTCTTTACACGATCAAGCTTCATGATCTTCGTCAGTATAAAGACCGAGACAAAAAGGAGTATTACCTGTGTAAACTCCAGCATGATCGCCTGGACCGCAGACGGTACGCTTAACAGTCTCCCGATGAGATAGGTAATGCTGACAAACGGCGCAGAGAAGACAGCGAACAGCGGCTGTCTCAGATCATTCTCAGGGTGACCAATATTGAGGAAGACATTCCCGTAGAAAAGGCGCTGTGAATCTCCAGTATACACAACATCCACCAGGTTTTTGCTGCTGTAGAAAGCACTGCCGGATAACAGGATCACAGTTACATAAGCAAAAGTCAATAACACAAGGGAGGCATAAATGATCCATTCCGTTCTGTTAACGTCCGAGAAAGTGTCATTCGCCCTGAAAATGCTGATTAGCTTATTCCAGAATACACTTATACACACATACAGGAAAACAACAGCAGCAACAATTGATAACAATACAAGTATCAGGAGAAGTATCCCCGCAAGATCACCGCGCAGTATATACTTCCATATCAGCTCATATATGTGATTGCTGTCTCCGGCCAAAACTCCTGCCGAACTCAAAAAGCAGAAGCATTTCCATAACCATTTCCTACTTCTGACCACCGGCCATAAAGGCTCTGTGAACGAGACAGCCGCAGTTATTATTATCACGGCTGCTGCAGCACTGATAAATTCTACGGCCGTATAGTGTATCGTAAGGAGCAAAAAAGCGCATGAACAAAAGGGAACATACCAGTTCCCTTTCAGATTTTCTATTGAAAAGCCGAATTTCTTCGATTTGCCTTCAGTCAGAGACTCAGGCATACTGCACAGTCATCACCTCAATGACCTGAGGCTCCAGAGGCTTGTCCGAATAGTCTGTCCTGACATTGGCAATCCTGTCGACGACATCCATTCCTTCGAACACCTTGCCGAAAGCGGCATACTGCCCGTCAAGATGAGGTGAAGTCTCATGCATGATGAAAAACTGTGATCCTGCCGAATCGGGATCCATTGCCCTAGCCATGGAGAGGACTCCGCGCTCGTGCTTCAGCGGATTATTAACTCCGTTAGCTGCAAACTCACCCTTGATCGTATATCCCGGGCCGCCCATGCCTGTTCCCTCGGGACATCCGCCCTGGATCATGAACCCGGGGATTACCCTGTGGAATGTCAGGCCGTTATAAAAACCCTTGCTTGCCAGCTTAACAAAGTTGTCAACTGAGATCGGCGCAATATCGGGATAGAGCTCCGCCTTGATCACACCGCCGTCCTTCATCTCGATAGTTATGATCGGATTTGCCATTACTTGTTGTCTCCTTTACGTGTATGTCTGAACTGACGCAGGATATCATCCTTTATCTTCCAAAGCTTGGGTGAGAGATCCACATAATACTCATGAGGATTCTCGAATCTCTTAACAGCATCCCAGAGCGAGTCTATCTCTTTGGTGCAGTAATTCCTTATCTCACTGATAGAAGGTTTGTCATAGATGAGCTTACCGTTCTCAAAGACCTTAACATAGAGCTTCCTTGTAGTATAGTTCTCCAGGACCTTAGCCTTCCATGTCTCGATCGGGTCAAATATCTCATAAGGCTCGCCCGAAGGTATCTCTTCACCGTCGACGAACAGGACATCTGCCAGCGCCTTGCCGGTGGCCTTGTCGTAGAACCTGACGAGTTCCTTGTTGCACGGCGTCGTTACCTTGCCGGCATTCTCGGATATCTTCATCTTGGGAATGACATTGCCGTTGTCATCTTCCACGGCGCTGATCTTGTACACGCCGCCGAACACAGGTTCTGCCTTGGACGTGATAAGCCTCTCGCCCACACCGAAAGAATCGATGCATGCACCCTGGCTGATAAGATCCCTGATAAGGTACTCATCGAGAGCATTGGATACCGTGATCTTACAATCGGTAAGTCCTGCCTCGTCGAGCATCTTCCTCGCCATCTGCGTCATGTATGTAAGGTCGCCGCTGTCGATCCTGATGCCGAGAAGTCTCTTGCCCATGGGCTCCAGCACTTCCTTGGCACATCTGATGGCGTTGGGTATGCCGCTCTTCAATACATCATATGTATCTACAAGGAGCAGCGTCTTGTCAGGATATGACTCCGCATATGCCTTGAATGCTTCGAACTCATCATCGTAGAGCATTACCCAGCTGTGAGCCATCGTACCGGACAGAGGAATGTCGAACTGCTGTCCGCAGATCGTACATGAGGTGCCTGCCGCACCCGCAATATATGCAGCTCTTGCTCCCAATACGGAAGCATCAAATCCCTGTGCTCTCCTTGCACCGAATTCCATAACAGGTCTGCCCTCGGCAGCTCTGACGATACGCGCTGTCTTGGTGGCGATGAGGCTCTGGTGATTGATCGAGCAGAGAAGTGCCGTCTCAAGGAGCTGCGCCTGAATAACAGGTCCTCTCACCTTGATGAGCGGCTCCCTCGGAAATACCACAGTGCCTTCCGGGATCGCCCACACATCACATGTGAACTTGAAGTTCCTCAGATAATCGATAAACTTGTCATCGAATCCGTAAGCTGAGAGGAATTTGAGGTCATCTTCGTTGAACTTAAGATTATCGAGATAATCGATCACCTGCTCCAGGCCTGCCATTATGGCATATCCGCCGCTCTCGGGAACCGCACGGAAGAACATATCGAAATAAACGATCTTATCCTTATTGCCTCCGTCGAGGTATCCTTTTCCCATCGTCAGCTCATAAAAGTCAGTAAGAAGACTCATATTTGTTCTGTCATTCCACATACTGCTCATATAATTATTCTCCTTCCTGAGAATATAAAAAGGCTCCGGGAAGAGCCTTGTAAGGAAAGTCTCCCGGAGCCTTAATTATACCATATTACTCTTTATCTTTGACTATCTCCTTGATAGATGTGGCAAGGGAAGCCATGCCCTGCAGATCTGAAGGGATGATGATCTTCGTTGACTTGCCGTCGCCGACCTTCTCCAGAGCCTCAAGGCCCTTGATGGCGATAAGTCCCTCATCTGCTCCGACATCCTTGATCATCTGGAGACCCTTAGCTGTAGCTTCCTGCACCGCAAGGATAGCCTGTGCCTGACCTTCAGCCTCCTTGATAGCTGCCTGCTTCTTAGCTTCAGCTCTGAGGATAGCAGCTTCCTTCTCACCTTCTGCAACTCTGATGGCAGATTCCTTCTGACCTTCAGCGATGAGGATCTGCTCTCTCTTCTCACGCTCAGCCTTCATCTGCTTCTCCATCGCGTTCTGGATCTCGCGGGGAGGAATGATGTTCTTGAGCTCGACACGGTTAACCTTGATGCCCCAGGGATCCGTTGCTTCGTCAAGGATCTCTCTCATCTTCGTGTTGATAATGTCGCGGCTTGTAAGTGTCTGGTCAAGTTCCAGATCACCGATGATATTACGGAGTGTTGTTGCTGACAGATTCTCGATAGCCATGATAGGACGCTCGATACCGTAAGCATAGAGCTTAGGGTCTACGATCTGATAGAACAATACCGTATCGATCTGCATCGTAACGTTATCCTTGGTGATAACCGCCTGAGGAGCAAAGTCTGCCACCTTCTCCTTCAATGATATCTTCTTGGCAACCTTATCGATGATGGGCCACTTGAAATGGATTCCCGTATTCCATGTCGCCCTGTATCCGCCGAATCTCTCAACGATAAATGTTGTTGCCTGAGGTACGATCTTGATGCAGCTGATAGCAAGGATAAGTATGATGATCGCAATGACGATGATCGCGATCACACCACCATTGATATCGGTGCTCTTTGCTGCTGCCAAAAGTGCTAAATTCATATTCATAAAATTCTCCTTCCGGTTATTAGATAGCCTTAACTACGAGCTTTACGCCTTCCATTGACAGGACTTTAACCTTCGTGCCTTCTGCGATGTTATTGTCTGCCTTGGCGCTCCACACCTGTCCCATTACCTTCACCTGACCCTTACCGTCGATGACATCGATATCCTTGATGACAATGCCTTCCTGGCCGATAACGCGGTCCGCATTTGTAGGTACATTCCCCCTGCCCTTACGGTCGATTATAGGTCTGATCCAGATAAAGCAAATAATGAAACTGATTACGGATACGATGAGCATTGTTATGATCTGGGCGAGAACGGGTGCTCCGCAGAGATCCATTACCATCGCAACGCCGGCACCTACCGCAAACCAGACCGTTGTCAGTCCCAGTGTAGCGCCTTCTATTGCGGCAAAAACAACGAGAAGTATCAACCATAATATCCACATTGGCATAGACATACACAAACCCTCCTTTGCTTTAATATAAAACAGATGCCACTTCCCTTACTCCGGCATCAAGGAAATTATATCTCATGGGCATAGCCTTTTCAATAAAAATCGGATGTGCCTCAGTAGTAGACATGCTCCAGCGTAAGTCCCTTTGCAGGCAGTGTTTTGCCGGCCTTTGAGCGGTCGCAGCTGCTGATTATACCGGGTATGGCGGAAGGGTTGATCTTCCCTGTTCCGACATAGTACAAAGTACCCGCGATTATCCTTACCATATTATAGAGAAAAGCTTCTCCCGTCACCCTGATCTCGATCATCTGCGGATCATCACCTGCCACATCCACCGTAACCGACAACACCTTCCTGACAGTTGTCTTCTGCGATCCTCCTGCCGCACAGAACGCCGCGTAATCATATTTCCCCTCGAAATGTACAGCAGCCTCGCGCATTGCATCAATGTCGCACGCATGAGCCGAATGGTAAGCATATCTGTCAACGAGAGGTCTTCTCACTGGAGAACAGTAGATCCTGTAGCAGTATGTCTTGCCCTTGCATGAGAATCTTGCAGAGAAATGATCATCAACATACATTGCCTTCTTCACGGCTACATCATCCGGAAGATACGCGTTGACTGCAAGAGGTATTTTATCCTCTGGAATGACAAACGGGGCATCATAAGAACTTGCATGCTCGGACGCATGAACGCCGGCATCGGTTCTGGAACACCCCGTAAGCTTGATATCGGTCTTATATACTTCCGTCAGAGCCTTAGTGAGAACTCCCTGGACGGATCTGCCGCTATCCTGGATCTGATAACCGACAAGATCAGTCCCGTCGTACTCACATATAAGCAGGACTCTGTTCATCGGAATTACTTGCCGTTCTTACCGTCGATCGCACAAGTCATACCCATCATAGCAGCACCTACGATGCCGGCATCATTACCCATCTGTGCAAGCCTGACCTCCGTCTTGGGAACCCCGGGACCGAAGTAGGGACGTGACATTGTCTTCTCTCTCATGGGAATGAGGAGAGGATCACCTTCGTTGCACACACCGCCGCCTACTACGAGAACTTCGGGCATGAATGTGTTGATGGCATTGGCCAGACCATCTGCAAGATAATCCGTGTACTTATCGATAACTTCATCTGCAACCTTGTCACCCTCTCTCTGGGCGATGAATGCGATCTTGGCGTTGGAATGACCTGTCTCCTCAATGAGCCTGTTCATGACCGAATCGGGGTTGGCTGCTGCAGACTCCTCGGTCATCCTTGCCAGTGCCGTCGCAGAAGCATACTGCTCAAAGCAGCCCTTACGTCCGCACTTGCACTGGATACCTCCGGATACGAGCACTGTGTGACCGAATTCGGAACCGGCCTGATTGAAGCCTGAATAGATCCTTCCGTTAACGATGACGCCTGCTCCGACACCTGTGCCGAGAGTAATGGTTACAGAATCCTTCGTACCCTTTGCCGCACCTGCCACTGCTTCGGCCATAGCCGCACAGTTAGCATCATTATCGATATATACAGGAAGATCAATGACCTCCCTGATGAGCTTCCTCATCGGAGCATTATTGAAAGGCAGATTGCTTGAATAAACAAGGAGACCTTCCTTGTTGTCAGGTGTTCCCGGTGATCCGATGCCGATCGCATCAACGTCCGTCACTTCGAGACCTGCGTCGGAGATTGCATCCTTTGCAAGTGTTCCCATATCATGGATGATCTCTTCCATAGATCTCTCCGCATGGGTCTTAATGCTGAGTTTGTTGAGAAGTTTACCCTCACTGTCGACCACACCGGCTTTGATGTTAGTTCCGCCGAGGTCGATTCCGACATAATATGCCATATATATATTCCGCCCTTTCAAAAATAGTTGTTGTCTAACAGATAGATTTTATCACATAAGACATTTATCGTAAAATATAATCAGCTGCAACAATTCCCGATAATACAAGCACGAAGACGGCCGCAACTATAATGTCTCTTCCACAGATCCTGAGAGGATTAAGCTTGGTCCGCCGTACGCTTGAGATATAGCATCTTGCATCCATGGCTACTGCCAGTTCCTCCGCGCGTTTAAAGCTTGATACGAACAGCGGGATCAGTACGGTGACATATCCCTTTATCCTGCCAGCGAACGACCCCGTATCATAGTCCGCACCCCTGCTTATCTGCGCGTTCATTATCTTGCGTGTCTCATTTATGAGAGTGGGAATGAACCTCAATGCTATCGACATCATCATCGCCAGTTCGCTCACCGGCACTTTGATCACTTTGAGCGGAGACAGCAGACTCTCGAGAGCGTCGGCAATGCGCAGGGGCGTAGTAGTCAGAGTCAGAAGTATGCTCGTTGAGATAACAAGAGACATCAGCCTTGATGCCATCAGCAGGGCGCGCGATACTCCGTAATCAGTAATGATGATGAATTTCCACTTCCATAATATGTTGCCGGTCCTTAATGTCAGAAGATTAAGTATGAAGATGAATATCACGATCGGCAGCACAGGAGTTATTGTTGTCTTTATCACCTTGAGCGGTATCTTCACAGTAATGATCTGCAGCATTATCACGATCCCCAGCAGCGCAAGACCTGCTGCCGTCTCCACCATGAACGTCGCAACAAGAAATAACATGTAGAGGATTATCTTTACACGTGCGTCAGTCCGGTGAAGGAGCGAACCTGTCTCATAATATCTTCCGAGGCTTACGTCGAAGAGCATGACAGCCCTCCCCGCGATCTCAGTGCGGCAGCATATACGGAACAAGCCTCTTCCTCCGGATCATAGATCACATTATCGAATGAGACGCCTTCAATCATCTCACTGATCTTAGCTCTGACAGATGCTGAGAAGGAAGATACTACAGGTATATCTATCCCCAGCTCCCTGCACCTCTCCTGATCGCCGAACAGCTCCTCCGGTCTTGCAACTGCAAGTATCCTGCCCCTCTTGATGCAGCAGATCCTGTCTGCGTAGAGTGCAGCATCATCCATATTATGTGTAACGAGAATTATTGTCGTACCTTCCTTTTTGAGGTTTGCTATTATCCTGAACATCTCTGCCCTTCCGTCCGGATCAAGGCCGCATGCAGGCTCATCGAGCACAAGCACCTCCGGTCTCATTACCAGGACACCTGCCATGGCGACTCTTCTCTTCTGTCCTCCCGACAGCTCGAAAGGGCTGGCCCTCAATACGCTTTCGTCAAGTCCCACCAGCCTTATTGCCTCCCGTATCCTCGGATCATGCTCGCTGTCCGGAACTCCCATCCTCTTAAGGCCATATGCCACGTCACTGTACACAGTCTCCTCGAACAGCTGATACTCGGGATACTGGAAGACGAGACCGACTATGCCGCGGATCTTCCTGATATCCTTCTTCACGGAAGTATTCCATGTCTGTCCGTCCTTGTATATCAGCACTTTGCCGCTTTCGGGCGTCACCAGTGCATTCAAATGTGAGATGAGCGTCGTCTTTCCGCACCCGCTCTGGCCGACGATTGCAAGAAGCTCGGACTTCATTACGGTAAGATTTATATTATCCAGCCGGAAGCTGCTCTCATCATAACCGTATTTGAGATCCGATATCTCAATTACCTTTGTATCATCTTTGACAGGCGGCTTCGGCGGACGTGTGTATTCAAAGGTTCTTCCTGAACTTATGCCTTTGATTATCATATCCGCCGCCACACCGGATGCGGTAGCAGGATCGTTGATATCCATATCAGCTGACAAAGGCACAGACGTTATCTCTGACAGTCTGGACAGAAACCTGTAATGTACGGGTCTGTTAAGTCCGGCTCTCATAATGAGCTTCTCATCAGAGAATATCTCCATGGGTGTCCCTGATGCGATCAGTTGCCCCTTGCTGAGAACAAATATCTTCCCGCACCTGGCAGCTTCATTCATGTCATGGGTAATGGTAATTAAGGTGAGATTATGCTCCCTGCGCATTCTTTCGACAAGAGTCAGGAATTCGTCACGGCTCACCGGATCGAGCATTGCGGTCGATTCATCAAGTATGAGGATCTCCGGCTTCATTGCAAGCGCGCCGGCAATGGCAAGCTTCTGTTTCTGTCCGCCCGACAGTGATGCAGCCTGCTGCCTGCGCATATCATAAAGGCCTGTCGCCTTGAGAGCGTCGTCAACGCGCTGCCTTAATTCAGGATTGGGTATCGCCAGATTCTCCGGCCCGAAAGCAACATCCTCTTCAACTATCGTTCCGACTATCTGATTATCCGGGTTCTGGAATACGCAGGAACACTTCTGCCTGATGCGGTAAGGATTATCCCCTTCACTTGCATCAAGTCCGAGTACCGTTATCTTTCCCTCGTCCGGAACAGCCAGAGTATTGATCAGCCTGGCAAGAGTAGATTTGCCCGAACCGTTCGCGCCGATCACGGCGACGTATGAACCCCGCTCAATTTCCATGGATACTCCCGAGAGCGCCCTCTTATCCGTGCCTCCCTCAGTGTCTGCCTTGTAAGAGAAGGTAACATTCTCTATCCTGATGCCGTTGTTATCGTCCTGCTGCATACGCCAAAGTATAAAAAAAACGCGGGGGATTGTAAACATCCCCCGCAATTAAATTTACGATTTGCTCAAGATCAAACGAACTCAAGTACAGCCATCTCAGATCCGTCGCCCTTTCTGGCACCGATCTTGATAACTCTTGTGTAACCGCCGTTCCTGCCTGCATAACGGGGTGCGATCTCGTCGTAGAGCTTGTTAACGGGGTTAACAACAACACCCTCATCGTCATGACTCTTGTGGAGCCAGTACATTGCATCTCTTCTTGCAGCAAGTCTGGAAGGTGCATCAACGGTAACAGTCTTTGTCTTGATCTCACGATCAACAACATCGTACTTTCTCTTGCCGTCCTTTGTTGTCTTTGTTACAAGAACCTTCTTGCCCTTACCGTCAAGCTTTGCGGAAGAAACAGTTACTTCCTTTGTTGTAAAATTATCTTTCTCTTTAACCGCTGCGGTAATGAGCTTCTCAACGATAGCACTTACCTCCTTAGCGCGAGCTGTAGTGGTCTCAAGCTTACCGTTGATAACGAAAGCTGTGACCATGTTCCTCAGCATTGCAGTACGCTGATCGGATGCGCGGCCCATTTTTCTGTTAGGCATCTTAATATCCTCCTCTAATAAAGTAAGTTAGTCTTCTTTGTCTTTGAGGTGAAGATCCATCTCAGCAAGCTTCTCCTTGACCTCGTCAAGTGACTTCTTTCCGAGATTTCTGACCTTGATCATCTCATCCTCTGTACGTACTACGAGATCTGCAATCGTATTAATAGCTGCTCTCTTGAGGCAGTTATATGTACGAACGGAGAAGTCAAGCTCTTCGATTGCTATCGTAAGCTTTGTATCCTTCTCGCCAATCTCCTCTACGCTCTTGAAGCTGATCGTGTTGCCTGTCTCTGCAAGCTCCGTGAAGAAACGGAGATGATCGATCAGACATGTAGCTGCTGAAGACAGAGCCTCATCAACTTCGATCGTACCGTCTGTCCATACCTCAAGCGTGAGGCTGTCATAGTCTGTACGCTCGCCTACACGAGTATTTTCTACCTTGTAGTTAGCTTTCTTGATAGGCGTGAAGATAGAATCTATCGGGATAACACCGATGATCTGCTTGTCGGGCTTATTCTGCTCAGCAGTATTGTAGCCGCGGCCTGCAGCAATGGTGAATTCCATATACACTTCAGCTTCGCCGTTAAGATGAGCAATAACGTGATCAGGATTCATGATCTCCACATCAGGTCCATGAACGATGTCGCCGGCAGTAAGCTCACCGGTTCTGCCCTTTGCAACACTGATGTTGACGATCTTGGAATCCGTATGGATCTTTGCTCTGATACCCTTGATATTGAGAATGACTTCGGTCATATCCTCAATAATGCCGGGAACTGTGGAAAACTCATGGCTGATTCCGTCAACCTTGATTGATGTAACTGCCGCACCGGTAAGCGATGACAACAAAACTCTGCGAAGCGAGTTGCCGAGTGTCGTACCATAGCCGCGCTCTAACGGAGCAATAACATACTTGCCGTAAGAACGGTCTTCGCTTGTCTCAACGCACTTAATGGTCGGCTGGCTTATTTCCATCATATCTTCTCCTCCTAAAGTCTATGCCCGAATACGGGCTCATTTGTCATTACGGCGTATTACTTGGAATACAACTCGACGATAGCAACCTCATTTACAGGGACATCGATCTGGTCTCTTCTGGGGATTGCCACGATCTTACCTGTGAGCTGCTCCTTGTTGGACTCAACCCACTCAGGAACGATCCTTGCGCCTGTTGTCTCCACAATATCCTTATATCTCTGGGAGTCTTTTGAGTTATCCTTGATAGCGATTGAATCGCCAACCTTCACACTGTATGAAGGGATATTAACTGTCTTGCCGTTAACCTGAACATTTCTGTGGCTGACGATCTGTCTTGCCTCATCTCTTGTTCTTGCAAGACCCATTCTGAAGATGACGTTATCAAGTCTTGTCTCAAGAAGGATCATAAGATTCTCACCGGTCGTGCCGTACTTAAGCTTCTGTGCCTTCTCGAAATAATTTCTGAAGGGCTTCTCAAGCACACCGTAGATGAACTTAGCCTTCTGCTTTTCCTTGAGCTGCATACCATACTCGCTCTGCTTTCTGGTCATCTTCCCATGTCTTCTTGACTTCTTCTTCTCAAGTCCCAAGAAAGCCGGCTCGATATCAAGAGCTCTGCATTTCTTAAGGACAGGTGTCATATCTCTAGCCATTGCTTATAACCTCTTTTCTTAATTCTGATAAATATGCAGACTCTTATACTCTGCGGCGCTTAGGCGGACGGCATCCGTTGTGAGGAACGGGTGTAACATCCTTGATCATCGTTACCTGAAGACCAACTGTTGCAAGAGCACGGATTGCAGACTCACGTCCGGAACCGGGACCCTTAACGAAAACTTCAACAGTCTTCATACCGTGATCAACTGCCTTCTTACCGGCCTCTTCTGAAGCGATCTGAGCTGCGTAGGCTGTACCCTTACGTGAGCCCTTCATACCCATCTCACCTGCAGATGCCCAGGAAATAGCATTTCCTGCTTTATCAGTAATAGTAACGATCGTATTGTTAAATGTTGCATGAATGTGAGCCTGACCGTCTACGACGTTCTTACGCTCACGTCTCTTAGGCCTTATGGCTGTTTTCTTAGCTGCTTTTGCCATTTATACTGTCCTCCCCTTACTTCTTCTTGCCTGCAACAGTACGCTTAGGTCCCTTGCGGGTACGTGCGTTTGTCTTTGTGCGCTGGCCTCTTACGGGAAGTCCCATTCTGTGGCGGCGGCCACGGTAGCATCCGATCTCGGTAAGACGCTTGATGTTAAGAGCTACCTCTCTCTTGAGGTCACCCTCTACTGTGTAATGATTCTCGATCCTGTCACGGATCTTAGCAACTTCGTCCTCAGAGAGATCCTTAACACGTGTATCGGGATTGATACCTGTCTCTTTGATGATGTCGGAAGCGCTTGTTCTGCCAATGCCGTAAATGTAGGTAAGAGCTATCTCAACTCTCTTGTCATTCGGCAAATCAACACCGGCTATACGAGCCATTTTGTTACCTCCATAAATCGAGTAATGTTTTGTTTGGATCTATATACAACACGCGGCGTAAGGAACTCTTTCGTGTCAGGAAGGAGCAGCCGCCCCTACATTTACGTGTAATATTCGATTATCCTGTTTTGTTTGCAAATCTGTTGTTCGTGGCGAAGCAGTGCCACTCTGATCCCGCAGGGCTAAATCTGCAGCATCAGTCAAACTGTTCCTCTCTGCATCAACCCTGCTTCTGCTTGTGCTTAGGGTCTGAACAGATGACCATTACCTTACCGTTACGACGAATGACTTTACACTTCTCGCACATCGGCTTAACTGACGGTCTAACCTTCATTGTCCGTAATCCTCCTGACAATTTCTTTTTGCTGTCTTTTTTGCTCAACAAAAACTTGCGCTTCTGAGCGCATGCTATACTATTGTAACAGATTTTTTTGAGAGTTCAAGAAGCAATTTGCACTTCCGCGCTTCTATGTTTGTAACGGCTTTGCAGGGCAAATCTCCGGAAGCTTCCTTATACGATTGCACACTGCTGTTATACCACAGAATGGCCGTCAAGACCAGCCGCTTGAAAGCTGCTTTTCTTCCGCATAAACTGCGGAAGAAAAGCTCAATTTCTGCGGATTCCGCAATAATCAGGAATTTTTCTTTCGCAATTTCCGCGGAAAAACCGGTGAGCCAGCCGGATCTGCCGGCTCCTGCTTTCGCGCAGAACAAAAAGAAAGGCTGCCTCACAACAGATCGAGACAGCCTCTTATACATCATATTACCGTTCAAAGAAGTTAATTCGTAAAAAGATGCTTACGGTTCTTGAAATAAATGTAATTAACTACAACCATGGTCCCGGTAACGAGTATCTGGATTATCGGTCTTGCGATAATCGAACCGACAGCTATGCCCGTTCTGGACCTGAGTACTATTACAACTGCAATTACATATGCGACTGATGTAGCACAGGCTGCTATCAGAAGACCCAGATAGAGCTTGGGACCCATAGCCTTGAACCCGGACAGCTGGAAACGCACGAAGATGGCACCTGCAGCCAGAGCTATGACCAAGAGACCAAACAGGATATCTACAGCCTTGAGTCCTTTGAACATTGAATAAACAAGTTTGGCTACACCGCCATAGTGGGCACCGGTAAGGACTCTGATTCCGGTATAAAGATTAATGGCACATGATGCAAATAACTGGAAATAGATAATAAACTTGAACCAGTTCATGCCGAGCTGCTGACCGTTCGGTCCGACAGTGAATGCGGGGACAGAACCACCTGCAGACTGCTGCTGAGGCTGCTGGTACTGTGGCTGCTGATACTGCTGCTGCGGCTGCTGGTACTGCGGTTGCTGATACTGCTGTTGCGGCTGATACTGTTGCTGCTGAGGCTGATACTGCTGAGGCTGAGGTGCAGCAGCCGGCGTCAGCGGGCATCCGCACTCGGAACAGAATGCTGATCCTGCATCAACAATGGAATTACATTTGGGACAATTCATATTAACCTCCTTAGGGCTTGATGGGTTCATTCTATCACATATTATTTACATAATGAGTAACGGGGTGTCTTTCCCACGTTACGGTAAATAAAAACAGACCCCTGCATCGGCATGTTCTGCTTTACGGGATCCGTCTGTCTTATCTTATTTCTTCTTCTCGCCTCTCCAGGTTATCCTTCCCCTGGACAGATCGTAAGGTGACAACTCCATTGTTACCTTATCTCCCGGCAGGATCTTGATGTAGTTCTGGCGGAGTTTGCCTGACAGGTGTGCCAGGACGATGTGTCCGCTGTCAAGCTTTACCTTAAATGTTGCATTAGGTAATGCTTCGTCAACAATTCCGGCTACTTCGATTACATCCTCTTTTGACATTAAACATCCTCCTCATAAGTTGTCATAACAGGGCCTTCTTCTGTAATAAGTATTGTATTTTCATAATGAGCCGCAGGAAGACCGTCACGAGTGACGATCGTCCATCCGTCATTAAGTTGCTCTATGTATCTCTTGCCCAGCGTGATCATCGGTTCGATGCAGATCGCCATTCCGACCTTGAGCTTGCAGCCGTGTCCGGCCTTGCCATAGTTAAGTACTTCGGGGTCCTGATGAAGTGATGTTCCTATGCCGTGACCGGTCAATTCACGGACAACACCGTAGCCGAAGCTCTCACAATACTCCTGAACGGCATGACCGATATCGCCTGTCCTGTTGCCTGCGTATGCATACTTAAGACCTTCAAAAAATGACTGCTTCGTCCTTGTCACCAGATCCTTAACTTCCTGCTTTACGTCGCCGACAAGATATGTTCTGCAGGCATCAGAATGATATCCTTCAAGTATGGCACCCACATCAACGGAAATGATATCACCGTCCTTGAGGATTCTCTTTTTGGAAGGGATCCCGTGCACCACCGCCTCATTTACCGAAGTGCATGCAGACCCGGAGAAAGGGGGTTCGCCGTAATTAAGAAAAGAAGGTACTGCACCGTGTCCGGTGATGATATCGTGAACTATCTTGTCCACATCATAAGTGGACATCCCGGGGCGGATCTCCTTATCCAGCGTCCTGAAGACCTCCTGCAGGATCTTACCGGATGATTTCATCAATTCGAATTCTTCAGCATTTAATATCTCTATCATTTGTGTCTTCTTTCCGGTCTCAGATGCCGAGCTTGGCGAGTCCGTCCTCAATAGATTTGATGCAGGTGTCGGAATCGACATTGTTGTTGCCCTCAATGATCAATCCTTTCGCATCGTAGAAATCAATGAGAGGCTTTGTATTCTCGTAATAAGTTACAAGACGTGCCTCCACAGTCTCAGGTGTGTCGTCAGCTCTCTGAACAACAGAGCCGCCGCAGAGATCGCATACGCCCTCGACCTTTGTGGGCTTGTATTTCACATTGAAGCTGGCGCCGCACTTCTCGCATACTCTTCTGGAGCATACGCGGTCCTTGATGATATCATCATCGACGATTATGGACAATACCGCATCGATCTTCTCGTTCTTCTTCGAGAGCATCTCGTCGAGCGCCTCAGCCTGCGCAATGGTCCTGGGGAATCCGTCTAGGATATATCCTTTCGCGCAATCGCTCTCGGCAAGCCTTCCCTCGACCATTCCGATAGTGATGCTGTCAGGAACGAGCTGTCCCTTGTCAATGTATGATTTTGCTTCCAGTCCGAGAGGCGTTCCTGCTTTGATATTGCTCCTGAAGATATCTCCCGTGGAGATATGAGCAAGTCCGTATTTCTCCTTGAGAACTACTGCCGTTGTTCCTTTACCCGAACCGGGTGCACCCAAAATGATCAGTCTCATGATTATTTCCCTCCGATAAATTACTGCTTGAAAGCCTTTACATTCTTGACAGGCTTGCTGCTTTTCTTCTTGTCATCTTCTTCCTTGATGCCGTTGTCAAGGAGTGTGATCATCTCAACCACAACGGTGGACAGGACCACCATGGCTATTCCCGCGTACCAGAACCCGCGGATCTGCGGAACGATCGATACAAGCATGGGAACAAGGCACAGGATAAGGAGATATACTGCACCGGCATAGTTCATGTTGGCGAACATCTTGGTAAGGAACTGTGATGTAGGCTTGCCGGGCTTGACTCCCGCAATATATCCGCTGTTGTTGCGGAGCTCATTGGCGATCTCGTTAGGATTGAACTGCATGATCGCGAAAGCGCTGGACAGGATGATCGTGAAGAAAGCGTACAGTATGAGATACGCCGGGCTCATCCTGAAGTTGACAAATCCCCTGACAATACCACTCTCGCTTCCCGAATTGTAGAAAGCAATGATAAGGGCGGGCGTCGTAAGGATCATCATGGCATAAATGATGGGTAGGATCCCTGCCTGTGTGATCTTGATGGGGAGAGATGTATTCTGGCCCATGTACTGTCTCATACCGATGCTTCTCTTATTGAACATGATCTTGATCCTGCGCTCAGCCGTCTGAACATATACACAAAAGATCAGCGCAGCAGCGCCCAGGATAACGGCAAGAACCGTAAATACTATAGCCCATACCAGACCGAGCTTTGCCTCGGATTGCAGATATATTGACTTAAGAACATGAGGGATATTGCGGCAGATCGCGGCGAAAATAACAACCGAGAAGCCGTTGCCCAATCCCTTGGAGGAGATGAGCTCGCATATCCACGATACGAGAGCGGAACCGATGGTGAAGCCAAGGATCGATATGATCATTGCAAGCCAGAAATTGATCCTTGGAGACAATGCCTTAAGCGAACCCGTGACCATCAGAACCGAGAAAACAAATCCCGCGATCATGGCGGCCATCCTTGTCCACTTTGTTATCTTCTTCTGAACGACCTCATTCTGTGCCGACATATTGCGTAGAGCCGGGATCGCCGCAGACAGTATCTGAACGATTATCATACCGATAAGATAAGGATATACTGACAGCGATATGATCGATGCATTGTATATTCCCTTGCCGGACAAGATGCCCATCAGATTGCCGATGTCTCCCCATCCCTTTACAGTATTCCTGAAAGCTGCAACGTCCATTCCGGGGCACGGAATAAGTGCTGCCACAGCCAATATCGTGAGCATAAGAAGAGTGAATAATAATTTCTTACGCAGTTCCGGTATTTGAAAAGCTCTCTTGAGAGTCGACATTATATATCCTCCGATGTTGTTATCGCGTGCAGTATTCTGCAACTTATCTATTATAATAGCAATTCCTGTTTTTTTCATTATTTTTTTATTTCACTCAAAATTGCTCCGCCGCCGGTTTGACAAACGAATTGCCTGATGTTAACTTATGCGTAACAGTTCTGAGTGCGGAAGGCAGATGCCCTGACGCGGAAGGCTTTAAGTAAATCTATCCTGCTTAAATGCTTCGGAACCTTGTTTGCGAGATGTGCAAAAGGAGGTCAAATGGAGACTAGAGTTGCAATAATCGGCATTATCGTCGAGAATCCCGGTTCAGTATCACAGATCAATGAGATCCTTCACGATGTAAGAGACAACGTTATCGGAAGGCTGGGTATCCCCTACCGCGAGAAGAATATCTCGATCATCAGCGTTGTGATCGATGCACCGGAAGACCTTATCAGTTCAGTATCCGGCAAGCTCGGAATGCTTGACGGCGTATCCTGCAAGACGACTTATTCCTCACACTGATCATGAATGATGTCGGATGCATCGTGCGCAAGCTCTGTGACAGGGCAGTTATTACGCGCGACGAGATAATACATCTTCTGAACAACAGGAACAGTGACACGAATGCTCTTCTGGCTGAGAAGGCTTCGGCCGTCTCGAGAGGTATTTACGGGAACAAGGTCTATATAAGAGGACTTATCGAATTTACCAACTACTGTAAGAACGACTGTTATTACTGCGGCATCAGATGCAGCAATAAGAATGCGTCAAGGTACAGGCTGAGCGAAGAAGAGATTACCGGATGTGCTTCCTACGGATATGACCTGGGCTTTAGGACTATCGTGCTGCAGGGCGGCGAAGATCCGTACTACACTGACGAGAAGATCATCAGGATCATCCGCAGTATCAAGAGTGAGCACCCGGATGTTGCAGTCACACTGTCCATCGGAGAGAAGAGTTATGATTCATACAAGTCTTTCTATGAGGCCGGAGCTGACCGCTATCTCCTGAGGCATGAGACGGCTGACTACGATCACTACGCCAGGCTCCACCCCTCTTCCATGTCGGCTGCCAACAGGCAGAAATGCCTTCGTGAACTGAAGGAGATCGGTTACCAGACAGGCGCGGGATTCATGGTCGGATCGCCATATCAGACATATGAGAATATCGCAGACGACCTTCTGTTCCTCAGAGATCTCGACCCTGCAATGATCGGTATCGGACCTTTTATACCGCACCGGGACACGCCTTTCGCGGATCAGGATCAGGGATCACTTGAGCTGACATTGTTCCTGCTAAGCGTGATAAGGCTAATGATCCCGGAAGTTCTTCTTCCTGCAACGACGGCACTCGGAACCATCGATCCGAGAGGAAGGGAACTCGGAATACTCGCGGGAGCAAACGTTGTAATGCCCAACTTATCCCCTGTCGGCGTCAGGAAAAAGTATGCACTTTACGACAATAAGATCTGTACCGGCGAGGAAGCGGCAGAATGCATGAACTGCCTCGGCAACAGAATGAAGAATATCGGCTATGAGCTCACCGTAGACCGCGGTGACAATATCAAATTCAAAAATAATATAAGAGAGGTTTAATTATATGTACGATCCCAAATCACTCAAAGCAGAAGAATTCATCGATGACAGCGAGATACTCGAATCGCTTAAGTACGCCGATGAGAACAAGAACAATGTGGAACTGATCGATTCGATCATTGAGAAGGCAAAGGAGCGCAAAGGTCTTAATCACCGCGATGCGTCAGTTCTCCTTGCATGTGATATTCCGGAGAAGAACGAGGAGATCTTCGCTCTTGCCGAGCAGATCAAGAAGGATTTCTACGGCAACAGGATCGTCCTTTTCGCGCCGCTGTATCTGTCCAATTATTGTGTTAACGGATGTATCTACTGTCCGTATCACGGTAAGAACAAGACGATCCCGAGAGTCAAGCTGACACAGGAACAGATAAGGGATGAGGTCATAGCACTTCAGGACATGGGACATAAGAGGCTTGCGATCGAAGCCGGCGAGGATCCGGTCAACAACCCGATCGAGTATATCCTCGAGAGCATCAAGACCATCTATTCCATCAAGCACAAGAACGGCGCGATCAGACGTGTTAATGTCAATATCGCCGCTACGACAGTGGAGAATTACCGTAAGCTCCATGAGGCGGGCATCGGTACATATATCCTTTTCCAGGAGACGTATCATAAGGAGTCGTATCTTACGCTCCACCCTACCGGACCCAAGCATGATTACGCTTATCACACAGAGGCTATGGACAGAGCAATGGAAGGCGGCATAGACGACGTGGGACTCGGCGTTCTGTTCGGTCTCGATAAGTACCGTTATGAGTTCGCAGGACTGCTCATGCATGCGGAGCACCTTGAGGCGGTTCACGGCGTAGGTCCTCATACTATCTCAGTTCCGAGGCTCTGCCCGGCTGATGACATCGATGTAAACGACTTTACCAACGCTATTGACGATGATATTTTTGCAAAGATAGTCGCCTGCATAAGGATAGCCGTTCCCTACACCGGCATGATCGTATCAACACGTGAGTCACAGAAGTCGAGGGAACGCGTCCTCCACCTCGGAATATCGCAGATCTCCGGCGGTTCAAGGACTTCAGTCGGCGGCTATACAAAGGAGGATCGTCCTGAAGATACGGTCCAGTTCGACGTATCCGATACAAGATCTCTTGATGAGGTAATGAAGTGGCTGATAGACATGGACTATGTGCCCTCATTCTGCACCGCATGCTACCGTGAAGGAAGGACCGGCGACAGATTCATGGCGCTCTGCAAGGCAAAACAGATCCAGAACTGCTGCCTGCCCAATGCCCTCATGACGTTGAAGGAATATCTTGTGGATTACGCATCCCCTGAGACACGTGCCGCAGGCGAAGTGCTCATTGAGAAAAACATCCCCGATGTTACAAATGAGAAAGCACGCGCAGTTCTCCGTGACAGACTTGTTGCTATCGAGAACGGAGAGAGAGATTTCAGATTCTGAGGTAACAGTATGGAGCGAACTCACATTGCCTTCTTCGGGCGCCGCAATGCAGGCAAGTCAAGTCTGGTGAACAGATTCACTTCTCAGGAGCTGTCAATAGTATCCGATGTTCTGGGCACAACGACAGACCCCGTACGCAAGACAATGGAGCTGCTGCCGCTGGGACCTGTTGTGATCATCGACACGCCCGGAATTGATGATGACGGCGTACTCGGTGATAAAAGGATCGAGAGAAGTATCCGTATCATCGATGAGACCGATATCGCTGTCCTTGTAGTTGACGGAAGTATCGGGATCGGTGATGATGAATCGCATCTTATCGACGTATTTAAGAGCCGGAATATACCGTATATTATCGTCGTTAACAAGAGCGATATGGAACTGGCCGGGATTGCCGAGACCATGCCTGAGGGTTCCCTTTTTGTCAGCGCTCTGACAGGCGACGGCATAGAAGAGCTGAAGGAACGCGTTGCCGTGATCATCAGGAAGCGCAAGGTCCGTCCCCTCGTATCCGATCTTGTCTCAGAGGGCGATATGGTAATACTGGTGGTGCCGATCGATAAGTCCGCACCCAAAGACAGGCTTATACTGCCTCAGCAGATGGTTATCAGAGATTTGTTGGGCAAAGGCGCCATTCCCGTAGTCACGAAGGATACTGAATTAATACTCGCGCTGGACAAGGTTAAGGATCCTGTTCTCGTGATAACCGACAGTCAGGCTTTCGGGAAGGTATCGAAGATAGTTCCCGAGAGCATCAGCCTGACTTCGTTCTCAATACTCATGGCCAGGTTCAAAGGAACTCTCGACCAGGCGCTCGAGGGCGCATACACGCTTGATAAACTCCCCGACGGTGCCCGTATCCTGATAAGTGAAGGCTGTACGCACCACAGGCAGTGTGAGGACATAGGCACCGTGAAGCTGCCGGGATGGATCAGAGATTATACCGGCAAGGATTTTGAATTCTCATTCACGTCCGGACTTGAGTTTCCGAAGGATCTGTCCTCCTATGATCTCATCATCCACTGCGGAGCCTGCATGCTTGGCGAAAGCGAAGTGCGGAACCGATATGAGCATGCATCATCCCAGGGCATACCCATGACTAACTACGGTATCGCCATCGCGCATATGAAAGGCATACTGGACAGAAGCGTGGCTGTGCTTAAGAACAGATAACGCCGCCCGTAGAGGACTTGACGTAGAGTAACTTGAGTGGGCGGGATCGGTTTGTAACCTGTTTCCGCAAATTCCGTGAATAACAAAAAACAAACGGCTGCCTCTTATCGGGACAGCCGCTTTATTATTGCTGTTTAGCTTAGTTTTTACCTTCTACCCTTGAGGAGTGCAATGTCATCAAGGAATCCCTTAGGATTTCTGACCTCGAGCTCGCCCTCAACCTGAACGATCAGGTCATTGGCAACACCCGTAAGGATCAATACTGACGTTCCGGCAAACCATACATTCTGCAGACCCGTAAAGATACCTACAACTGTAGGAACGATACATACGAGAATGAGGAAGAATGCATCAGCCCAGTTGAGCCTGAATGCAACCCTGGATATATAATCCGATGTAGGCTTACCTGCTCTTATACCGCTGATCGCACCACCGTTCTTGTTGATGTTGTTAGCGATTTCGATCGGATGGAACTGGATCGCGGAATAGAAGAACGTGAATCCGATGATGAGCAATACATATACGATATAGTAATAAGCACTTCCCGTAAATGCCTTTGCAAACCAGTTAGCTACTGTTCCGTCCTCATTGGCCTTGGCACTGAAGAAGAATGTAACTATCATCGAAGGAACGGCAAGGATACTCATTGCGAAGATAACCGGCATAACGCCTGACTGGTTGACCTTCAAAGGAATGTAATCCTTGTTGCCGCCGCGCTGCGATCTTCCGATCGTCTTCTTTGAGTACTGAACCGTAAGTCTTCTTTCTGCATTCTGTACGTAGAGAACGAATACGATGATGCCTACGGCGATCAGAGTAACTCCGACGAACAGAAGGATACCAACTACCACACCTACTGCCTGATTCTCAAAAGAGGTGGCAACGTCGACACTCTTTGCATACAGTGTCTTGGCCATATCAGGAAGTCTTGTAACGATACCGGCGAAGATGATAAGCGATACACCGTTGCCGATACCCTTGTCATTGATCTTCTCACCGAGCCATACGACAAGACACGTACCTGCGGTAAACGACAGGATAACGATCATCGCGTTGAGCCAGGTGGGAAGTGTGGATATCATCGCGGATCTGGTCGAGTAGCAGAACAGGCATGCCTGTCCGAGAGCAAGACCGATAGCTGAATATCTCGTGATCCTTGTAATCTTCTTCCTTCCGGCTTCACCCTCTTTTGACAAATCGTCAAGAGCGGGAATTACAACCTGAAGGAGCTGAATGATGATCGATGCGTTGATGTAGGGTGATATACCCATCGCAAAGATCGTTGCACGGTAGAGACCGCCGCCGGATACAAGGTCCATGATGGATCCGAGCTGACCCCACTGTCTGACAAGTTCAGTAAATTTGGCTCCGTCAAGTCCGGGAACCGGTACGAGACCGCCCAGCATGAAGATGCCGAGGATGAAGAAGGTATAAAGCAGTCTTTTACGAATACTTTCAACATTGAATGCTTTTACAGCGATATCGAAAATACCCTTCATACCTTAAACCTCCTGAACTGAGCCTCCGGCCTTCTCGATCTTCTCTTTTGCTGATGCAGTGAACTTTGCAGCCTTAACATCGAGCTTCTTTGTCAGATCGCCGTTACCAAGGATCTTTACACCATCGTTGATCTTGGGAAGAGTGATGATTCCTGCCTCAGCGAGTGCCTTTGCATCAACTGTTGCACCGTTATCCAGCTTCTCGAGATCTGATACGTTTACCTCGATATAAGCGGGAGCGAAACGCTTGTTGTTGAATCCGCGCTTAGGCAAACGTCTGTAAAGGGGCATCTGACCGCCTTCAAAGCCGGGACGTACACCGCCGCCGGAACGAGCCTTCTGGCCCTTGTGTCCGCGGCCTGCTGTCTTACCGTTACCGGTAGCGGCACCACGGCCTTTACGGAATGCGGTCTTGTTACCGCTTGAAGTCATTTCATTGAGCTTCATTACAATGTACCTCCATTAAACTTCTTCAACAGAAACATAGTTCACAGCTGCTTTGATCATGCCGCGAACAGCTTCATTGTCAGGCTTCTCAACTGTCTGGCCGATCTTCTTGAGACCAAGTGCTGCAACAGTTGTCTTGGGCTTCTTCTGTGCCTTGTTCGTACTCTTGACGAGTGTAATCTTCAAATTTGCCATAAGTTACACCCTCCTTAGCCTATCTCTTCGATGCTCTTGCCGCGAAGTCTTGCAACTTCCTCGGCAGACTTGAGGCTCTTAAGGCCCTCAATGGTTGCGTTAACCATGTTGTTAGGGTTGTTGGAACCGATGGACTTTGTACGGATATCCTTGATGCCTGCGAGCTCGCATACTGAACGAACAGGACCGCCGGCGATGACACCGGTACCTGATGCAGCGGGCTTCATAACGATCTTGGAAGCACTGTAAAGACCAAGTGTCTCGTGAGGGATCGTTCCGTTAAGAAGTGTTACCTCAACAATGTTCTTCTTAGCCTCTTCAATGCCCTTGCGGATTGCCTCGGGAACCTCTGCAGCCTTACCGATACCCTTACCGATGTGACCATTTCTGTCACCGACGATAACGAGTGCGGCAAAACGCATATTCTTACCGCCCTTTACGGTCTTAGAGACACGGCCGATATGAAGAACTCTCTCTTCGAAGCCGCCTTCATTCTCTCTGGAATAATTATTCTTAGAATCAAAAGCCATTTAATTTACTCCTTCCGCTTAGAATGAGAGACCGGCTTCTCTTGCCGCCTCTGCCAAAGCTGCTACTCTTCCGTGATAGAGATATCCGCCACGATCGAAAACAACTTCCTTAACTTCCTTAGCCTGTGCTCTCTCGGCAATGAGCTTGCCTACGAGCTTAGCTGTCTCGATGTTACCGCAGTTGTTAACTGAAGACTTAACATCCTTGTCAAGCGAAGAAGCGCTGGCAATTGTTACGCCCTTAACATCATCTATAACCTGGGCATAGATGTGTGCATTGCTTCTGTATACGCAAAGACGGGGGCATTCGGAAGTTCCGGAGAGCTTCTTTCTTACACGAACGTGCTTTCTCTTACGAATCTCGTTCTTATCAATCTTGTTAATCATTTGATCTTTACCCCCTTACCTTACTTCTTAGCTCCGGTCTTACCTTCCTTGATGATAAGGTGCTCATCGGCATACTTGATACCCTTGCCCTTATAAACATCAGGAACTCTGAACGAACGGATCTTTGCTGCTGTCTCGCCAACGAGCTGCTTGTCTGCGCCCTTAACGATGACCTTGTCCTGAGAGGGAACCTCAAGAGTGATACCCTTGGGCTCAACGATCTCAATGGGGTGTGAATAACCGAGGTTGAATACAACCTTGTTACCCTGCTTTGTAGCCTTGTAACCTACACCATTGATCTGGAGTTCCTTGGAGAAGCCCTCGGATACACCAACGACCATGTTGTGGATCAATGCTCTTGTGAGACCATGGAGAGCTCTGTGCTGCTTCTCATCTGAAGGTCTCTCAACCGTAATTACGCCTGCATCCATCTTAACTGTCATATCGGGATGTACATCGAGCTCGAGAGTCTCTTTTGCACCCTTAACAGTTACGTGCTGTCCGTCGATCTTTACATCAACGCCTGCAGGAATCGTGATCGGTTTTCTACCAATTCTTGACATAATTTTGTTCCTCCTGCTCTTTAGATTGTGCGCCTTTCGCGATTCCACGGTATGTCTGCCGGGGAGTCAGACGCTTTTCAGAGTGTATTTATAGCTCCGGATAATACCGTCAAGCTATTATTACCATACGTAAGCGAGTACTTCGCCGCCAACGCCCATCTTCCTTGCCTTCTTGTCGGTCATAACGCCCTTTGAAGTGGAAACGATAGCGATACCGAGTCCGCCCAAAACATTAGGAAGGTTGTCCTTGTCTGCATAAGCACGGAGACCGGGCTTACTTATTCTCTTGATGCCGGAGATAACATGCTTCTTACCGGAGTACTTGAGAGTGATATTGATCATTCCCTGCTTGTTATCCTCTGCTACATCAAACTTCTCGATGTAACCTTCGTCCAAAAGAATCTGAGCAATAGCTTTCTTAAGATTTGAAGCAGGAACCTCTACTGTGGGGTGACCTGCGCTGCCTGCGTTACGGATTCTCGTAAGCATATCTGCGATAGCATCTGTGATCTGCATTGTATTTTCCTCCTGTTCTTCCAGACTTACCAGCTTGCCTTCTTGACACCGGGGATCTCGCCCTTATATGCAAGATCACGGAAGCACAGACGGCAAACACCGTACTTACGGATGTATGCGTGAGGTCTGCCGCAAATCTTGCAACGGTTGTGCTGCTGTGTAGAAAACTTAGGAGTCCTCTGTGATTTGTTAATCATTGACTTCTTAGCCATTTAGTATTTCCTCCATTACTTACGGAAAGGCATTCCGATCAACTTGAGAAGCTCGAAAGCCTCTTCGTCCGTCTTAGCTGTTGTTACGATGATGATATCCATACCACGGATCTTATCGATCTTATCGTATTCGATCTCAGGGAACATGAGCTGCTCCTTGATACCCATAGCATAGTTACCGTGACCATCGAAGGAATTAGGATTAATACCACGGAAGTCACGAACACGGGGAAGAGCGATGCTGATGAGCTTATCGAGGAAGTAATACATATTCTCACCTCTCAAAGTTACCTTACAGCCGATCTTCATACCGTCTCTGAGCTTAAAGGCAGCGACTGACTTGGAAGCAACTGTTGCAACAGGCTTCTGTCCTGCGATTATGCCCATGTCACGCATTGCGTTATCAAGCGCCTTAGGGTTGTCCTTAACCTCACCCAATCCCATATTAAGAACGATCTTCTCGATCTTAGGGATCTGCATTACTGAATCATACTTAAATGTCTCAGCTAAAGCCGGTGCGACTTCAGATGTGTACTTTTCTCTTAATCTGGACATCTACTTACTCCCCCTTAGCTTTCTTGACTGTGTTAAGAACAGTTCCGGACTTCTTAGCGATACGGTCCTTGGAACCATCCTCATTTACCTTGTAACCGATCCTTGTAGCCTCACCGGTCTTAGGATCAATGAGCATTACGTTGGAAGCATCGATAGAACCTTCTCTCTCGATGATACCTGAAGGAGAAGTCTGTGTTCTTGCCTTCTGGTGCTTCTTAACGATGTTTACACCCTCAACGTAGATCCTTCCGCTCTCCGGCTCAACCATGAGAACCTTACCTGTCTTGCCCTTGTCCTTGCCGGAAATGACAACGACCTGATCATCCTTCTTTACGTGAATCTTCTTAGCCATTTGTCATACCTCCTTACAGAACCTCGGGAGCGAGGGATAAGATCTTCATATAGTCCTTATCTCTGAGCTCTCTCGCGATTGGGCCAAAGATACGAGTTCCACGGGGGTTCTTGTCATCTTTGATTATTACTGCCGCATTCTCATCGAACTTGATGTATGAACCGTCTGCTCTTCTTACGCCTCTCTTTGTGCGTACGACTACTGCTCTTACAACGTCGCCCTTCTTGACCATACCGCCGGGAGCAGCTGTCTTAACGGAGCATACGATAACATCACCGATGTTTGCGTATTTACGCCATGATCCGCCGAGTACCTTTATGCAGGCAAGCTCCTTAGCGCCCGTATTATCGGCAGATCTAAGTCTGGATTCAACCTGAATCATCTGATATATCCTCCTTTACGCCTGCTTACTTGGCTTTCTCAACAATCTGTACAAGTCTCCATCTCTTATCCTTGGACAGAGGTCTTGTCTCCATTACCTGAACCTTATCGCCCTCTTTGCACTCGTTGTTCTCATCGTGTGCCTTGAGCTTATATGTTCTCTTCATGATCTTGCCGTAGAGGGGATGCTTAACGTGCTCTGAAACAGACACAACGATAGTCTTGTCCATCTTGTCAGATGTAACAATTCCCACTCTTGTCTTTCTGAGGTTTCTTTCTGCCATGTGCTTATTTCCCCCTTACTTTGCTGCCGCAAGCTCACGCTCACGGATTACTGTCATAACTCTTGCGATATCCTTCTTCACAAAGTTGATCTGAGCAGGATTCTCAAGTTGGTTTGTGGAGTGCTGGAAACGAAGCTTGAAAAGCTCTTCCTTAAGGGATGTCAGCTCTTGTGCAAGCTCTTCGTTAGACTTTGCGCGGATTTCTTCAACCTTCATTTGCAACATCCTCCTTCTCTTTTGCTACGAATTTTGTCTTGCAGGGAAGCTTGTGACCGGCAAGTCTCATAGCCTCTCTTGCCTGTTCTTCAGTAACGCCGGCGATCTCGAAAAGTACTTTTCCGGGCTTAACTACTGCTGCCCAGTACTCGTTTGCTGCCTTACCTGAACCCATTCGGACCTGAGCAGGCTTCTTGGAAACAGGCTTGTCAGGGAAGATCTTGATCCAGACTTTACCGCCACGCTTTACGTATCTGTTGATAGCAATACGGGCAGCTTCGATCTGATTTGACTTGATCCAGCAGGGCTCTGTAGCCATAAGTCCGTATTCACCGTAGGAAACAAAGTTGCCACGGGAAGCCTTGCCCTTCATACGGCCTCTCTGCTGCTTTCTGTATTTTGTTCTCTTAGGAAGTAACATTAAGCCTGTCCTCCTTCTTCTGTGGTCTTCTTCTCGGGAATGATCTCTCCGTTGTAGATCCAAACCTTAACACCGATACGACCGTATGTTGTATTTGCTTCTGCAAAACCATAGTCGATGTCAGCTCTCAGTGTCTGGAGAGGGATTGTTCCTTCATGATATGTCTCCGATCTTGCGATCTCGGCACCGCCGAGACGGCCGGAGCACATTGTCTTGATACCCTTGATGTCCTGCTTCATTGCCTGGGACATAGCTCTCTTCATTGCACGGCGGAAGGATACACGGTTCTCAAGCTGAGAAGCGATTCCCTGTGCAACGAGAGTTGCATTAGCATCTCTGTTCTTAATATCTTCAACATCAACGTTGAAATCCTTGCCGAACTTCTTCTTAAGTGCGTCGCGGAGCTGTGAGAGGCTTGTACCCTTTGAACCGATTACAAGAGCAGGGCTTCCTGTTCTGATAACGATCTTGATATTGTCACTGTCCTTACGCTCAATTACCAGATCGGAGATACCGGCAACGTTTGTTCTTGCCTCATCGATGGGCTTTTTGGAATTCTTGCTGTTAGCCTTAACGATGTCGTCGGTCTTCTTCAAAACAAACTCACGGATCTTCTTGTCTTCTACAAGATAATCACCGAATGTCTTCTTATCTGCGTACCAGCGGGCATTCCAATCCTTGATTACGCCGACTCTCAAACCATGGGGGTTAACTTTCTGACCCATGCTATATCCTCCTTATACTCTTTCCTTGAGAACGATGGTCACGTGACTTGTTCTCTTGTTGATCCTGTTAGCCGAACCCCTTGCTCTGGGGATGAAACGCTTGATGATCGGACCCGGATTTGCATATGCGTCTGCAACATAGAGGTTCTCTCTGTTCAAGCCGTTGTTGTTAACAGCATTTGCTTCAGCTGACTTCAAAACCTTTGTGAGTACAGGGGATGCAGCCTTAGGTGTGTACATAAGGATTGCGTAAGCATCGTCGATCGACTGACCCTTGATAAGATCTGCGACGATCTTCATCTTGCGGGGTGTGATCCTGATGTACTTAGCTGTTGCAATACCCTGATCCCTGCCCATTCCAAGGAGCTTTCTCTGCTTCTTGGTAGGAACGGGAAGCTTATTGCTTCTCTTCTGAGGCGCCTTGTAGGCCTCTACGATGGCCTCGCGGTTGCTCTCGATATTCTCTCTGCTTAAAATTATCTTTTCCACTTTGATCGTTCCTCCTTATCAGCGTCCGCCGGCACTCTTCTCGCCAACGTGTCCGCCGAACTTACGTGTAGGAGCGAACTCGCCAAGCTTGTGGCCAACCATTTCCTCTGTAATGTAAACGGGAACGTGCTTGCGTCCGTCATATACTGCAATTGTGTGTCCAACGAACTCAGGGAAGATTGTGGAAGCACGAGACCATGTCTGTACGATCTTCTTCTCGCCTGCATCGTTCATTGCAGTGATTTTCTTCATAAGGCTGTCCTGTACAAAATAGCCCTTTTTGGTAGATCTGCTCATTTACGCTGCCTCCTTAACCCTTTCTGCTTCTGACAATGTACTTGCCGGACTGCTTCTTCTTATTTCTTGTCTTCTTGCCGAGTGTAGGAACACCCCAAGGTGTAACAGGGCCGGGAAGACCGATAGGTGACTTACCTTCACCACCGCCGTGAGGGTGATCGTTAGGGTTCATAACAACGCCTCGAACGGAAGGTCTTACGCCCATGTGACGTGACTTGCCGGCCTTACCGAGCTTAACGTTCTCGTGCTCTGCATTGCCGATCTCACCGATCATCGCGCGGCACTTGACGGAGACCATACGAACCTCACCGGAAGGGAGACGTACCTGAGCGTAAGCACCTTCCTTAGCCATGAGCTGAGCGCCAGCGCCTGCTGTCCTTACCATCTGTGCACCCTTGCCGGGCTTGAGCTCGATGCAGGATACCATTGTACCAACGGGGATTGAAGATATCGGAAGAACATTGCCCTTGATGATATCTGCATTCTCGCCGCTCTCTACCTGATCACCGACCTTGAGGCCGTTAGGTGCAAGGATATAGCTCTTTGTTCCGTCAACATACTGGATAAGAGCAATGAAAGCTGTTCTGTTAGGATCGTACTCCAGTGCCTTAACCTCAGCGGGGATACCGTCCTTTGTTCTCTTCCAGTCGATCACACGGATCTTCTGGCGGTTACCGCCGCCCTGGTGGCGAACGGTGATGCGGCCATATGAGTTACGGCCTGCGTTGTTCTTCTTGGTAACAAGAAGACTCTTCTCGGGCTCTTTCTTAGTAAGCACGGAATAATCCGCAACTGCCATCTGTCTGACTGCCGGAGAAGTAGGATTAAATGTTTTTACTGCCATTTCTATTCACTCCTTATCTGACTTACTGTCCAAAGCCGAACTCTTCGATAGTTGTCTTGAACTTGGAGCCTGACTTAACAGTCTTGCCGCCCTTGCCAAGATATGTAACATCCTTGCCCTCAGTATCGATCGTAACGACCGCCTTCTTGAAGGAAGCTGTTCTGCCTACCGTGTAACGCTGTCTCTTCATCTTACCGTCGTAGTTTGCGATGTTTACGCCGGTTACCTTAACACCAAAAAGCTTCTCTACAGCATCCTTGATCTCAGTCTTGTTTGCACTTGCTGCTACCTTGAATGTGTACTTGCCTTCATCAATGACTCCGGCAGACTTCTCTGTGATTACAGGTGCCAAAATTACGTCCTGTGGTGCCTTCATACGTACACCTCCTGAATCTTCTCTGCTGCAGCCTTTGTAACTACGAGGCTGTCATACTTCAAAATATCGAAAACATTGATCGTATTTACGAGAGCTGTCTTTGTATCAGGGATGTTCCTTGCTGAAAGCTCTGCATTTACGTTCTTATCATCGAAAACGATGAGTGCGGACTCTGCCTTGAGATCTGTCAAAGCCTTAGCCATAACCTTTGTCTTGGCAGCATCGAGGTTCATATCCTCTACTACGATGAGCTTGCCCTCGGCAACCTTTGTTGAGAGTGCAGACTTCATAGCGAGTCTCTTAACCTTCTTAGGTACTGTGTAGTTGTAAGATCTCGGCTTGGGGCCAAAGATGATTCCGCCGCCAACGTACTGAGCAGATCTGTCAGAACCGTGACGTGCACGGCCTGTGCCCTTCTGTCTCCAGGGACGCTTACCGCCGCCTCTTACTTCACTTCTTGTCTTTGTGCTCTGTGTGCCCTGTCTGCGGTTAGCGAGCTGGTTCCTGATAACGATAGCCATTGCACTCTCGTTGGGAGTAATTGCGAAGATATCGTCAGAAAGCTCGATAGAACCTGTAACGGCACCGCTGAGATTGTAAATATCTAATTTAGCCATTATTTAGTCCTCCCGCCTTACTTAGCCTTAACAGATGTCTTAACGGTGACCATACCGCCCTTAGGGCCGGGTACTGCACCTCTGAGGACAAGGATTCCTCTGTCGCCATCTACCATTACTACGCTGAGATTCTGAACAGTGCAGTTAACAGCACCCATGTGACCAGGCATCTTCTTGCCGGGCATAACACGTGCGGGTGTTGAGTTAGCGCCCATAGAACCGACTCTTCTGTGATACATGGAGCCGTGACCTGAAGGACCGCCCTTCTGGCCGTGACGCTTTGTGTTGCCCTGGAATCCCTTACCCTTGGATACACCGGATACATCAACGTGATCACCGACTGCGAACATATCGGATACCTTGATCTCCTGGCCAAGAGCGTATTCCTCATCCGCCTCGAACTCGCGGATGTATCTCTTTACCTCTACGTCAGCCTTCTTGAACTGACCCTTATCCGGCTTATTTACGAGCTTCTCGCGGATAGCACCGGATGCAACCTTGACTGCCTTGTAGCCGTCTGTCTCTTCCGTCTTGTTCTGGAGCACATACATGGGCTCTACTTCAATGACGGTAGCCGGGATAGCATTGCCGTTCTCATCGAACAGCTGAGTCATTCCGGACTTCTTGCCAATAATGAATTTCATCTTGTATTCCTCCTTATAAGGTTATTGGTTCGCATCTTCTGCGAACATGACCTCGGGCAGCAGTCTTGGCTTCTCCCGCCCGATTGATCCTTGCAGGTCAGTTCTTCGCGTCGATCTCGACGGAAACACCTGCAGGTACGTCAAGCTTTCTCAGATCGTCCATTGTCTTAGCGGACGGTGTGTAGACATCAATGATCCTCTTATGTGTTCTCTGCTCGAACTGCTCACGTGAATCCTTGTACTTGTGGGGTGAACGAAGGATCGTCACGATCTCCTTCTCTGTAGGAAGGGGGATAGGACCGGAATAGCTTGCGCCTGTGCGCTGAAGTGTATCAACTACACCTGCTACTGTCTGGTCAAGAAGTTCGTGCTCATAAGCTCTGAACTTGATTCTGATCTTCTGTGTTGCCATTTTGTCTCCTCCAAATTCTGCTTTGTTAATTTCAACCGTGTCGGGCGTTTCCTGCTGTCCCATTCAAAAACCCGGTCTCTCCAGTTACCATTGATCTCAACGGCACTTTGGCTTCCACCGGGAAGACGTTACTGCTATCAAAGCCGACGCTTCGCCGAAACCGCCGGGAATCCTTATGTTATTGTCCCGACTTTGCTCCGATGAAGTTCCCCGCTATCCTTGCGCAGATGCCAATGATCACGGCAATCTTCATCATCACAGCTTGTGCGCGCAATTACCCTCTGAGCAAACCGCGCAAGGGCAATTCTACTACGGTGTTTCTTATATGGCAAGCAAAAAATGCAAAAACACTGAAAATTTCACCCTAATGGGCGTATCACGCAGCGTTATCAGGCATCATCCCTTAATTTTATGAGTTCTTCAGGGGTGAAATGATACTTGCTGTTACAGAATCTGCACTCTGTATCTATCCCCTTGTCATCCTCCGCAAGCTCCGTCAGTTCATTCCTGCCCAGCGCCACCAGGCCGGAGGACATCTTCTCCTTGCTGCAGGTGCACTTGAAGGATACAGGTGAAGCCTCCAGATAATTAATCCCGGGATCACCGAGGAACAGATCGAGTATCTGTGCCGGCGTAAAGCCTTCATCAAGGAAATATGTAAAATCGGGAAAGCCTTTCGCCCTGCTCTCGAGGTAATCAACATCCCTGTCTGAATAACCGGGCATGAGCTGAACCATCATTCCTCCCGCATGTTTTACGACACCGTTCTCCTGAAGCACGCCCAGTGCCACGATGGAAGGCGTCTGCTCGGATGCCATCAGATAATAAGTAAAGTCCTCGCCGATCCCGCCTGTCTTCAACTCGACCTGTCCGCAGTACGGCTCTCTCAAACCTATATCCCTTATTATGGTCAGCGTACCTGTCCCCACTGCCGCCTTAACGTTAGGGACTTCATCGCCTTCTATACAGTTATTGACCGGATATGCTCTGCAGTGGAATGACGAGTCACATACGCATGTCATCCCCCTCACAGGTCCGTCACATTTAATTATCGTGGTCTGTGTATCATCTTCATTCTTCATATTCTCGGAGATGAGGAGTGATGCCGTCATAAACCTTCCGAGGGCGGCAGTCACCGACGGGGACGTGCCGTGATATTTAAGTGCGTCGCGGACAACACCGGTCGTCCTTACCGCGCATGCCTTGACATAGCCGTCAAGTGCCGTTGCCTTGACAAAATGATCCTCATTAAGATCCTCGGGCAGTCCCTCAACAAAATACGGATCAGCCATATTACTCCTTTACAAAAACCATAAATATCCGCTCTTCATCCCTGCCGGGCTTATCAAGCGTCAGTTCTCCGAAGGTCGCCTTGTGCGTAAGTCCCGCCTTGGCAGCCTCCTCCACAAAAAAACTCTCCGGATAGAACTTCTCCTTAAGTTCACCGTCATACCTGTCATATTTGCCGCTGCCGTCATCTTCAAAAAACGTCAACTCGGCGGTATTAACTTTCCTTCTCTCATCGTAATGATTGATCCAGAGCAGAAGGAAATCTTCATAATCCTGATAGAAGACATTCTCACCGAAGGTCTCCTTCAGGTGTTTCTCCGTAATAACATCAAAGATAAACACGCCGCCGTCATTAAGGTGATCAGATACGTTACGTATTATGCCGCCTATCTTTGCCTTGCTCATTATGTGATCAATAGTATCCAGCAGCGACAGGAAGCAGTCGGCCTTGCCGTCCATCTCAAAGTCAATAATGTCGTGAAGGACCCATGTTATCTTATCCGCATTCTCTTTGGCCGTGGCGATCTCGAGCATGGCTTCGGCATTATCTATACCGGTAATGTCAAACCCCTTTGCTGCAAGTATCACATCAACTGATCCCGTACCGCATCCCAGATCGATAATACTCTTCGTCTCTGATCCCGTATGACAATATGTGTCTATCAGACCCGTCAGGTAATCTGCCCACCGGGCGCAGTCCATATCAGACTGCAGGATATCATACCTTGAGGCAAGGACATCGTAAAACGTATCGTACATGATGACTTGCAGTTACGGCAGATAATTCAGGGGATTCTTCTGTGTGCCGCCGATCCTGACTTCGAAATGCAGATGCGCTCCCGTCGATGAACCGGTACTTCCGACAGTCGCGATCTTCTGTCCGCGTGACACAGTCTGCCCTACCTTGACATTCACTGTCTTGCAGTGGGCATATAGTGTGGTGCATCCGTTGCCGTGATCAACGATTACATAGTTGCCGTATCCTGAACCGCCGGTATTCCTTCCGGGAACAGGTGTGACAACCCTGATTACCTTACCGTCTGCAGCAGAGGATATGGTAGCTCCGTATCCGCAGCCGCCGATATCTATACCGGTGTGCAGCTTCCTGACACCGGATATAGGATGGATCCTGTATCCGAAGGGACTTGTCACCTTATGGCTTGCCGTAGGCCAGGAGAACTTGATCCCCGATACAGTATTTGTCTTATTGCCTGATGAGGAGCTTCCGGATGAACTGCTGCGTGAAGAACCTGATGTTGACGATGAGCTCTGACTGTTATACTGACTCTGCATCCGGCTCAATTCCCTGTCGAGCTTTGCGGCTTCCGCATTAACTGCATCAAGTATCTTCTCTTCCGATGTTATCTTTGTGCTGACATTATCAAGAGCAGATGACGTCTGTCCGATCTTGCTCTCGAGCTCATTGAGCTCATTCTGCTTGGCGTCTGCGATTTCCTGCATCTCTCCCGCTTCAACCATGGCATTATCGACTGTCAGCTGGGCATCATCCACTGCTACCTGCAGTTCGTCGATTGCCTGACTGTCGGCATCAGCAATGAGAGACATAAGCTCCATGTTGGTAAAGAAGCCTGCGACGCTGTCAGATTCCAGCATGAGTTCAAGTTCAGACTTGTTCTGGAATTCGAACATTGCCCCCACCCTCTTCTCAAACTGTTCCTGCTTCTCTTCAAGAACTTCCTGAGCCTCAATATATCTGTTGAGAGCTGCCTCTCTTGCCTCCAAGGCCGACGCCAGCTGCCCTGCAATAAGCTCGTACTGCTCCCTCTGTTCTGCCGACATCTGGTTGAGCTTGCTCAACTCTCCCTCGAGGTTGGTCTTCTGATTCTTGAGATTGTTCAGTCTCGTGCGGGCGCTGCTTGCACGCTGTCTTGCGCGGTCACGCTCGTTCCTTGCATTCTCAAGGTCCTTCTTGGTTACCTTGTTATTGAATGTAACGAGGCTGTAGAGTGCATACTCCTGATCGGACATCGAATCGGCCATTGCTGCCATCACGCTGCTCGTCACCATGCACAAAGCTATTAATAACGTTAAGATCTTCTTTGCAATTCTGTTAGTACTCATAATTCACACCTTGACATACTTCCGAACGGATATTCCGCTCCCTACTGCGCCTATAACCACACCGAAAACAATTACCATAACAAGCAATGTCCACATCAGACTGCCCGTTGACAATAGAGCATAGAAGCTCGACGGATCGGTATTACCCATGAGTTTGTTGTACAAAGCATCGTATGCAAACACGGTAATGCCCCACGCTATCAGTGCGCTTAACAGACCGACGATCGCACCCTCGGTTATGTAGGGCATCCTGATATACCCGTTGGTAGCTCCCACGAACTTCATTATCTCTATCTCCGAAGCACGCGAATACACTGATATCCTGACCATGTTGGAGATGATAAACAGGGAAATAATAAACAATACAACAAATGACACTATCGTAGCGATGTTCACTATCCTCGTTGCTTTGGTGAGGAACTTCATAACATTGCTCTCCTGCTCGATCTTGCTGATGCCCTCGTAAAGGCCGATCTCATTAACAACATCATCGGCATCGCCGGGATTGTTGAGCAGGATGCTGTAAGTGTACGGAATGATCTTGTTGTAATCTATCTCGTCAAGGAGTGAAGCTCTGTCTCCGAGATTCTCCTTGAATGAATTGTAATTCTGCTCGGGGGACTTCATCTCCCAACTGAGGATCCGCTCGTCAGAAGCCAGTGCAGCTGATATTGTATCGAGCTGTTCCTGTGTACAGCTGACCGTCATATATACTTCGATCGGAGGCCTCTGCCCAAGCTTGCGCATCATTGTTCTGGCATTCGTAGCAAAGATAAAGAAAGCACTCATTACAATGAGCATCAGAAGGATGGTCGATATCGAGGCGATCGTTACGAGCGGATGCCTTATGATACCCACAAATCCTTCCTTAACAGAATTTAAAAAAGCTCTGATGCTCACTCATCGTCCTCCTCTTTGTCTCCGAATATGAATCCGGCATCCTCCTTGTTCTTGGAGGGTATCCTTGTTACGGTGACTTCCTCCTCAGGCAGATCGTTGAATTCAATATTCCTGTTGCGCATTGCCAGCTCCTCATCGTCGTAATCATCGCCGTAATCGCCGTCATCCTTGAAATTCTTATCATCGCCGAACGCCAGCCCGACAGGAACATCCACGCCTGCCGCTGCGAGCTGCTCCGCATTGATGGGAGCCGGACGCACCTCTTCCTCCGATGTGTAGCCGCTGGCGTATTCGTCCCTGATGATACGGCCTTCTTCAACTTCGATAACTCTCTTCTTCATGCGGTCGACCATATTGCTGTCGTGCGTGCAGACGATTACCGTAGTCCCGCCCCTGTTGATTTCCAGAAGGAGCGCCATAATGCTCTCGCTAGTCTCCGGATCGAGGTTGCCGGTCGGCTCATCTGCAACGATCAGCTTGGGGTTATTTACCATTGCCCTGGCGATGGCAACTCTCTGCTGCTCGCCGCCTGACAGCTCCTGCGGATATGTGTGGGCCTTATCCTCAAGCCCTACCACTTTGAGAACGATCCTTACAGTCTGAGCCAGATTCTTCTTGGGGATTCCTATTACCTCCCCAACGAAAGCGATATTCTCCTCAACTGTCTTGGATTCGATCAGCCTGAAATCCTGATATATCATTCCGATATTACGCCTCAGCACGGGTATCAGCGCCCTTGACATATGCGTAATATCAAAGTTATCGACAGTCACCTTGCCTTCCGTGGGATCCTCTTCCCTGGTCAGACACTTGAGCAGCGTGGATTTGCCGGATCCCGATTTGCCGATAACGAAGACAAACTCACCCGTATCCACTTCGAAATTTATACCCTTGAGGGCTTCAACACCGGATTTGTAAGTCTTCTTAACGTTAATATAATTAATCATCTGTTAACCTTATCTGATCATCCTGTCGTTGCTTGCATCAAGATAATCGATATATGTCCTTACCATTGTTGCCATCTTGAACAGGACGGCGTCTTCAAAAAGCCTTAAGTCAAGTCCCGTCTTGAGCTTGACTTTCTCCAGTCTGTACACGAGCGTGTTGCGGTGAACGAACAGCTCACGGCTTGTCTCCGAACCGTTAAGATCATTATCGAAGAAAGTCTCGATCGTCATCTTGGTCTCTTCATCAAGCTGCTTATATGCCTCATCCGGGAACACTTCTTCGATGAACATCTCGCAGAGGCTCCTCGGGAGCTGGTAGATAAGTCTGCCGAGACCCAGCTTGTCATATCTTGATATGTGGTTGTCGCTCTCGAAGATCTTGGATACCTTAAGAGCCGTCATGGCGTCGCTGTAGGATTTGCTTATCTCCTGGAAAGTCCTCACGAGCGAACCTACCGCGATATTCGCCTCGCAGCCCTCCGAGCTGAGGCAAGTGAACAGCGACTGTGACACGGTCTCGATGAATTCGTTCCGCGCCTCCTCAGTCTCATACGCTTCCTGGGCATTGATGATGATTATCGAGGTTGCCTCATCCATGGCGATAACGTTCGCCACATCCTCATCGGTATAGAAATTCTGCAGGATCTCAAGTGCGTCGGCACCTTTGTCTGCGGTAGTCCTCACGACCATGACGAGCCTGGGAACCTTGCAGTCAATCTTGAATTCCCTTGCAGTCATGGGGATCTCTTCCCTGATCTCGTTATCGAGAAGGACATTACGTATGAACACTATCTTGTCGGCATCAGTGCCCTTCTCCTTGAGTGCCGTCTTGATCCACTCTGACAGGAGCTGAAGTGATACCTTGGAATCAGGGTCGTTGCTCTTGACGTAAACAACATATTTTGCCTGTTCGCCTATCAAGATCTTGTAGTAGATCTTGTCAGCCGTTCCGGCAAACATATCATTTGAAGTCAGGACAGCTCTTACAGAGGAGTCGGTCGTGTCGACCGCCTCTTCTTCTGTAGCGGCGATGACCTTGCCTGTAAGATCGATAATACCGGCACTGTATGGCAGTATTTCCTTAGCCTGACGCATCAACTTCTTCAATTCTTCCATAATGTCACCTCAAATTCGAGCAACTTTGCCTAATCGTACTTATAAATAATATAATTTTAATGCAAAAGACGCAAGAAAACGTGTGATTCTTTAATGAAATCGTAAGGAAAAACAAAAAGCACGCCTCAAATTCGTTAACTGTTCAATTGGATTGGCGCGTTTTTATTGATATTATTTTATTATACGAGTTAACAGCTTCTGCTTACTCAAACAAATTTTATAGGAGGAAAGATATGAAAGAATTCCTATCTCAGCTTCAATCCTGGGGTGCGACGACAATAGGCAAGATTGTTTATGCCGTTCTTCTTGTCGCTCTTGCGTTCATCGTCAGCAGCATCGTCCGCAAATTGGTTGTTAAGCTGGTATCCAAGATCAAGTTGCCCAAAGTCGGCAACAAGAACGCTGCTCCTGCAGCTGACGGCACGGTAGTTCCGGCACAGGGTGCCGCTCCGGCAAAGGATCAAAGGACGGAGATTGCCGAATATATCGGTAAATTTGCTTATCTCCTTACCTTTATTCTCTTTACTCCCGGAATCTTCTCTGTTCTGGGCGTGGAGTCGATCGCCACTCCGCTCTCGTCACTTATGACCAGCATCCTGCAGTATATTCCCAATATTATTGCTGCAACGCTGGTATTCCTGGTAGGTTCCCTTATTGCGAAGACAGTAAGGGAGCTCCTGATTCCCGTATTCAAGAAGATCAGACTCGACAAGCTTCAGGAGAAAGCCGGCATTAAGGCTCCCGATGAATCCAAATTCTCGGAGACACTGGCATATATCGTTTATGTGCTCATCATGATCCCTGTCGTCATCATAACATTCCAGGCATTGAACATCTCCGCTATAAGCGGTCCTGCCGTCTCGATGCTTGAGCAGGTTATGACATACATCCCTCTGATCATCACTGCCCTTATCATCATCTGGGTAGGTTCAATGATCGCGAAGTTCACAGGCGAGATCGTCAAGAAGCTTATCGGTTCCTCCGGTGCCGATGAGAAGGTCAAAGGACTTGTCGGTGACAAGGCTCCTTCCTTTGTTCTGTCCAAGACTGTAGGTATAATCGTTCAGGTAGTTCTCAACATCCTGTTCGTTGTTGAAGGCATGAATATTCTCGGTCTCTCGATATTGAGCAATATCGGCAACAACATTATCGGATATCTTCCCAACGTTCTTGCATCAGTCCTCATCGCAATTGCTGCATCCCTCCTGGGTATTGCAGCTGAGAAGGCCTTGAAGAAGGGCGGCCTTGGAAGCAGCATCATATTTGTCCGTTCTGCTATATGGGCAGTCGCTGCATTCATGATCCTGAATCAGCTTGGAATTGCTACGAAGATAGTAACAGCTGCATTCATCATCATCCTTGCTGCAATAGCAATTGCTTTCGCTGTCTCCTTCGGAATCGGCGGACGCGAATTCGCTAAGAAGCAGCTCGAGAAGCTGGACAAGAAGATAGACAACAAAGAGTAATCTTATAATAGTTTATCTGTGAACACAGGCTGTCCCGGAGTGATCCGGGGCAGTTTTTTCTTCACGTAATCAGCGGGAATCGGCGTATGATGTCTGCACTGTCAGACAATCCGTGACAGCTCAATGCCCTGTTCCGGAAAAGGTTCTTTGCCGGCCGTCACCTGTGGTATTCATCTGACCGCAACGGCGAACTTTCGAGCTTCGTAAACAGCCCTGAACGTCCGGGCATCAACGCGGTATTCAGCAGGCATGTGGCCGCAGTCATTAACAATAAACGATCCGTCGTCACATAATCCGACGACACTGAGACAGTGGTTGTTGGTAACCTCACCCTTGGGATTCTTGCTCCAGGGGAAAACCTGCCACTTGGGAGTTTTCCAGCCGCCTGTGGCATATATGAGCACCACATGTCCGGCCTTGAGTTCCTCCTCAAGCTTCTCCGTCGAAGCGCCGGTCAGATCTTCCACTGTGGCGAACCTGCTCCCCCACTCCGCAAGTGGCTTGGGATAGATTGATGTTCTCTTGCCTGTATTCTCGCCGTCTCTTCCGACCCTGGGATTTCCCATGTATCCGAGATAAGGGTTTGCTCCCGAAGGCATCGTATCCATAAATTCGTGGATGCTCATGCCGTCAGCATAGCCCAGTCCCTTCAGTGCCATGTAAAGTGACACTCCCTCACATCCGAGAGGGTATCCGAACAGGTCCTGATTGTAATTAGGAATGTTGATGTGGACGACTATGGAACTGTCACCTGAGGGCTTCTTGCCTGACCTGAGCGCTCCATCAGACTCAAAATAGCACAGATCCTTGCCTATCCACTGAAGCCCGGTCAGCATTGAGCCGTCGCTGCCGAGGTAATAGCACGTGTTATCTTTGGTAAGCCAGCCTGTCCTCATAGCTCCGGTGTTATCCAGATAGTACCAGCAGCCGTCATCATAGTGCCAGTCCGACTGCATGACGCCGTGCTCATTAAGAAGGTACCAATTATCATCAATAAACTGCCATCCGGTCTGCATCGCGCCCGATCCGTCCATATGGAACCATTTGCCGTTAACAAGCCTCCATCCCTTCTGCATGATACCGGCGCTGCTCAGATAATACCAGTTGCCCCGGTAATTGATCCATCCCGTCTGCATCACACCCGATCCGTCGTCAAGATAATACCACTGCCCCTCCACCTCGTGCCATCCGGTCTGGATAAACCCGAAAAGAGAATCGCAAAGATACCAGCTGCCGTTAATATTCTTCCATGTGTACTTGCCGTAAGAACTCCCGGAAGCCGCATAGATAGCAATATACAAAAGATTAACGGCGATGCCGGTAATCACGAGTATAACTGCCAGATGTAAATACCTTTTTCTCATAGTAGCTCCGAGCAAACCTAATGCAATTTTGAACTATTTTACATCAATATGCAAGCAGGCTGTATCCCGCCATCCTCAAAAAACACCCCGGCGCTGCCGGGGTGTCTTGCTGATTCAAGTATTACTTCCTCATCAGGAAATGATGCTCTGCTCTGTATCCTTATCGAAGATGTGGATACGGTTAGTATCGATAGCGAGGTCGCATACCATGCCAACCTGAGACTGTGATGTTGTAGGGTCAACTCTACATGTGAGAGGGAGTGAACCGTTAACAGTAACGTAGAGGTATGTCTCAGCACCGAGCATCTCGACGACGTCAACGTCTGCTTCGAAAGCTGTCTCAGGGTGATCTGTAACGAATGTAGCTTCGTCTGTGATAGCCTCAGGACGAACACCGAAGATAACTTCCTGACCGTCACGCTCCATAACTTCCTCAACTGCATAACGCTCAGGGAGCTTAACTGTAACGTTCTCGAATGTAACGAATACGTCTGTGCCCTCAACGTTGATAACAGCGTTGATGAAGTTCATAGGAGGCATACCGATGAAGCCTGCAACGAATGTGTTGATCGGGTTATCGTAAAGCTCCGTAGGAGAATCAACCTGCTGGATGAATCCGTCCTTCATAACAACGATACGCGTACCCATGGTCATAGCCTCTGTCTGGTCGTGTGTAACGTAAACGAATGTTGTCTTAAGTCTGTGGTGGAGCTTTGTGATCTCAACACGCATCTGTACACGGAGCTTAGCATCCAAGTTGGAGAGAGGCTCGTCCATAAGGAATACCTTAGGATCACGAACGATAGCACGACCGAGAGCAACACGCTGTCTCTGACCACCGGAGAGAGCCTTAGGCTTCCTCTCGAGGAGATGCTCGATCTCAAGGATTTTAGCTGCTTCTGCAACACGACGGTCGATCTCTGCCTTAGGCATCTTGCGGAGCTTCAATGCGAAAGCCATGTTGTCACGTACTGTCATGTGAGGATAGAGAGCGTAGTTCTGGAAAACCATCGCGATGTCTCTGTCCTTAGGGAGAACGTCGTTGATCAGACGATCATCGATATAAATCTCACCTTCGGAGATATCTTCGAGACCTGCGAGCATACGCAGTGTGGTTGACTTACCGCATCCGGAAGGACCTACGAGGATAACGAACTCCTTGTCTGCTACTTCAAGATTAAAGTCTGAAACAGCAACAACGCCGCCGTCATACTTCTTGTAAACATGCTGGAAAGATAAACTTGCCATATTTATAAAACCTCCAAAACGCCGATAAGTCGGCTTTTTTCCTACGCATATAGTACCAAAGGGATGTTATGTTCTCCATATGACAATCTTGCCAAAAAAAAAATACCCTTTTTGTATTTGTTTTTTTGTATTTTTGTTTGTTTTGCATAGTAATTGTTTTGTGATTTGGGCACATTACTCAATTTTGGTTGTTATATTACTAATATATGACCGTCTGTAATTCCAAAATCACAATGTCAAATTGTACAAATGGCATTTTGATGGAGTTCGTGTGCAGCAGTTGTGAGAGTTTGATTATTAACAGATTTCTGAGTGCGCATGCAGAGTAAAGCTCAATGTTGGCAACGTACATTGAGCAGTATACTGCACAGGTCGTGTCGATCAGGTCGAATAAGTCGTCCTGTTCACCACCGGCGAAGCCGGTTGAGGTCTTATTCTGTGTAACACTCTATCTATCAGCCACTTACACAGAGCACTAGTCAGAATACTCTGTGTATCACTCTATCTAACAGCCACCTACACAGAACACTAGTCAGAATACTCTGTGTACCACTCTATCTAACAGTCACTTACACAGAGCACTAGTCAGAATACTCTGTGTACCACTCTATCTAGTAGCCACTTACACAGAGCGCTAGTCAGAATACTCTATGTAACACTCTATCTATCAGCCACCTACACAGAGCACTAGTCAGAATACTCTGTGTATCACTCTATCTATCAGCCACTTACACAGAGCACAACTCAGAATACCGGACTGACTATTCGCTTCTCCGGATACAAGCCACTCAAGTAACCCCCGGGTCAAGCCCGGAACTACTTTGAGCACGAGCGGGCATGCGCACAAAAAATATTGCACACACTAATCCCCGCGAAGTGCGACTGAGTTCCGGGACAGCGGCATTGCGCGTCTTATACTATCTTCTTCACCCACTTATACTTTTTATAATGCATATACACGGCAGGGAGCTTTATTATCTCGTCCAGGTTAAGCACAAAATAAGTTACAAGCACCGGCAGATTGAACACAAAGGCACAGAGCGCGCCTGCCGGCACGATAAAGCACCACATGGTGATCCCGTCGCAGAGCATTCCGAATTTGGTGTCGCCGCCTGCGGAGAATATCCCGCCTATGGTCGTCGTGTTGATGGATCTTCCCATAATGTAATAGACGCACATGACCATCATCCACACGAGGTAGTGAGATGACTGCTCATTGAGGTCGACGATGGCAAGGACGCCGGGTATCATCAGAACTGCCATGAGGCCTGCTACGAGGCCGCTTATGATCGCTATCCTGCAGAGACGGGCGCCGTAGACTTTCGCTCTTTCCAGGTTGCCTGCGCCAAGGTCATTACCGACGAGGATTCCGCCGCCGGCACCCAGTGCCCAGCCGAATCCGGAGATCAGATCCTTGACCACGGCAACGACAGCATTTGCCGCCACGACATCGGAGCCCATATGACCGATTATGACAGTTATCATGTTGAAGCCGAGCCCCCAGCTCATGGAGTTGGCGAAGATCGGGATTGAATATTTGAAGAATGTTTTCGTTATTCTGCGCGACGGCCTTATGAGGTATTTGATCCTGAGCCTTATGACGCACTTAATCGTGGCTGTAATCAACGTGATTATCATGGCAATGAAGCATGCGATCGCAGTACCCAGGGCTGCGCCGTTCGCGCCCATCGGTTCGAGGCCGAACAGGCCGTAGATGAAGATCGCGTTCAAGACGATATTGGTGAATACCATAATGCCGCTGATGAGGGTGGTCACTTTGATCATGCCGGAGTTTTTCATGATGATCTGGACCACCTGTGTAATGCCGTCAAAAAGGTATGAGAACGACACGATCCTCAGGTAGTCCATGCCGATACCGATGAGAACAGGGTCGTTCGTGTACATCCGCATAACGACCTGAGGAGCGAAGCACGATACGCCGAAGAATGCCAGGTTGATAGGCACCGACAGAAGAAGGACGAGGCCGAAGAGTCTCTCCATGGAATCGTGGTCCTTGTCGCCCCAGAGCTGGGCTGCATAAAGGCTCGTCCCCTGCACCGTCGCGGACAGGAACAGGTTGAAGATGAAGAAGAACTGACCTGCAAGGGATATCGCGCTCATCTCGTTCTGACCGACTATTCCGAGCATGATGATATCTGATACCGGCAGGAGCGAGAACATGAAGTTCTGCAGCGTTATCGGCATGACTATCCTTATGAGCTTCTCTCGAAAGTCTCTCTTGTCGGCGAGTGCGTTCATGATATCGGATCCTTGGACGGCTTGCCGGCCTGCCTCGGGTATCTCTTAGGGGTATCCTTGACCTTGCGGATGATTATTATCGTCCTCTCCATGTCGGTTCCGGGAAGCGTGAACTCTCTGACTTCCTCCGTCCTGCCTCCGAGGATCCTGATCGCTTTCTCCGCGCTCTCGAGTTCTTCCTCGAGTTTGCCCTTCATCGCAATGAAACACCCGCCCTTCCTCACGAAAGGAAGGCAATACTCACACAGCACGGGAAGACCCGCCACTGCTCTTGCGGTCGCGATGTCAAACTTCTCTCTGTACCTTATATCATTGCCGGCATCCTCTGCCCTGGCATGAATATAATGCACGTCCTCCAGCTTCAGTTCGGCTGCTACTTCCTCCAGGAATTTGAGTCTCTTGGCGAGCGAATCCAGAAGCGTCAGATCGAGGTCTCTCTTGTTGATCTTAAGTGGAATCCCGGGGAATCCGGCCCCTGTCCCCACATCGATCAGGGACACTTTGCCTCTCTTGCTGCCGGCCTGCTCTTTATCGATAAACGAAGCGATCGTAAGTGAGTCGATAAAATGCTTCATGGCGATGCCTTCATCATCAGTTATCGCAGTAAGATTCATCACCTTATTCTTCTCTTTGAGCATATCCGCATACTTAAGGAGATCTCTGATCGTCTCTGCAGACAGCGGTACAGATATCTCTCCTTCGCTTTCCTTGAGGATATCTTCTATCTCCCTGTCTGTCTTGATTCCGGAAGCTGACAGATCGAGTGTCTTGGGCAGACTCGCGCGCAGCTTGGCAATATCCGCCTTTGTAAGCCTCTTGGGATGTATCGTCTTGCCATCTTTATTGTCCATTACCATTGTCTCTCTTCATTCTCTTGTGCTGTTCGAGGTATACCATCAGAACTTCGCAGTCTGCAGGTGACACGCCCGATATCCTCGAAGCCCTTCCCACATTCTCGGGCCTGATCTGATCCAGCTTCTGCGTTGCCTCTATCCTCAATCCTCTGACGTCGGAATAGTTGATATCGTCAGGTATCACGATCGACTCGAGCTTGCTGAATCTCTCTATCTTCTCAAGCTCGAGCTTGAGGTATCCTTCATATTTGAGATCGGTCTCGACCAGTCTCTTTACTGCCTCATCAAGAGGCTGACGCTCACTGTCCAGAGGCGCAATTATATCATAAGTTACACCGGGACGCTTGATAAGATCCGCCAGCGACACACCTGACTTCGGCATCTCGGTATTGCACGAATCAAGGATTTCCCTCATCGTGCCGGACGGACCGATATGAGTCCTCCTGAGACGTTCTTTCTCGTCTTCGCATGATCTCATCTTGGCGAGGAAACGTGAATATCTCTCATCACTTATCAACCCTATATCATGTCCCGTAGGAGTGAGTCTGGCATCGGCATTATCCTGTCTGAGGAACAGTCTGTACTCTGCTCTCGATGTCATCATCCTGTACGGCTCGTTCGTTCCCTTGGTTACCAGATCGTCAATGAGTACACCTATATATCCCTGAGATCTGTTGATGATAACCGGAGATCTTCCAAGGACCTTCAAAGCAGCGTTGATGCCTGCGACTATACCCTGTCCTGCCGCCTCCTCATAACCGGATGAACCGTTGATCTGGCCGGCTGTATAGAGTCCTGACACTATCTTGGACTCCAGCGTCGGCTTCAGAGTGGTCGGTTCGATCAGATCATATTCTATGGCGTAGGCACTCCTTTGTATCACTGCATTCTCAAGACCGGGAAGCGATCTTACCATCCTTACCTGAACCTCTTCGGGAAGGCTCGTGGAGAAGCCCTGAAGGTACATCTCGTTCGTATCTCTTCCCATTGGCTCAACGAAAATCTGGTGTCTCTCCTTATCAGCGAATCTCGCGAACTTATCCTCTATCGAGGGACAGTATCTCGGCCCGATCCCTTTGATCACGCCGCTGTACAGGGGCGACCTGTCCATATTGTCCCTGATAACCTGCCTCGTCTCATCAGTCGTCCACACGGACCAGCACGGTATCTGGTCTTCAACGGGCTTTATCCCGTTCATCTCGTTATCGTATGAGAATGGCGGGCAGTCTGTCTCACCGTCCTGTCTTGTCATCTTCGTCAGGTCGATGCTTCTGCTGTTGACTCTGACGGGCGTACCTGTCTTGAATCTCAATATCGGTATTCCCAGCTCCCTGAGAGAATCTGACAGTCCCTCCGATCTCGGCAGTCCGTCCGGTCCCGAATTTACTATCACTTCACCCCTTATCGTCCTTGACTGCATATACGTTCCCGAGCAGATAACAACTGCTTTGGCGCTGTATATCCCGCGCCCTTCGGTCATTACTCCGGCAACGTCCCTGCACGAATCACCGGTAAGCAGTTCTGTAATATGCGCCTGCCTTATATCCAGCCCAGGAAGCTCTTCCAGGGTATGCTTCATCACCACGGAATATCTGCTCCTGTCCATCTGTGCTCTCGGCGAGTAGACTGCAGGACCCTTGGACCTGTTGAGCATCCTCATCTGTATGGCGCACTCATCGGCAACCTTGCCCATTATGCCGCCTAAAGCATCTATCTCCCTGACTATCTGGCCTTTGGCCGTACCGCCTATACTCGGGTTGCACGGCAGGTTCGCCAGACTGTCGAGATGAAGCGTGAACAATATGGTCTTAAGGCCGAGCTTTGCCGCTGCGTATGCCGCCTCGCATCCCGCGTGACCTGCACCAACGACGGCAACATCATACACGCCTGCCATATAACTGTGATCCAATTTCAGCGCTTCTTCAAATCTCATATCACTTGCCTATACAAAACCTGTCGAAAATAGTCTTCGCCAGATCCGCCGATACCGTCTTGCCCGATATCTCTCCCGTCAGGTCGAGCGCAGCTCTCGCTATGGAGGACACGACATCAAGCCCTGCCTGCGCATCAAGCGCCTCCCTTGCCTCCTTAAGCCTTGCCAGTGCGCCGCTCAATGCATCATAGTGACGCCTTGCAGTCAATACCACACCGCCCATGCCTGATCCGGACCTGTCATAATGATCCTTAATCGCCTGTCTGACTTTATCAACATTATCACCCTTAGCGGCAGAAATCGGGATGAATCCGGCAACGCCGTACCCCGAAGCAATATCACGTATCTTCGCCTCATCAGGATTAACTCCCAGGTCTGACTTATTGAACAGGACTACCGTCTCCGCGTGTGACGGAGCCATGCTCATAATGTCATGTATCTGTTCCTTTGCTTCCTGAACGGTCGTATCCGGCGACACCAGATAGAAGATTATATCCGACCTTACGTATTCATTTCTGGCACGCTCGACGCCAAGGGCTTCGATCCTGTCGTTTGTCCTCCTGATACCTGCTGTATCGGTAAGAATAACAGGTATTCCGCACACTTCGGTTACGACCTCGATCGTATCCGTAGTCGTTCCGGATATATCAGTCACTATCGACCTCTCATAACCTGCGATCATGTTGAGGAGTGTGCTCTTGCCGCTGTTCGGGATTCCTGTGAAGGAGGCCCTGAGCTTCTCGGTCAGCATCCTTCCCTGCCTGAATGTGGAGGTCAGGTCACGAAGCTTTGCAATTGCCGAATCGAGTGCCGCTCCCACTTCTTCGGCAGTGCCTTTCGCGCCGCTCTCATCGTCATCAAAGTCAACGTCCATCTCTATTCGGGCCATCATGTCATAGAGTGAATCCTCTATACTATCGAGCTTATCTGCAAGACCTCCGGCTGCAATGATATTAGCCGCCCTGAGACCTTCGGCTGAATCGGCATTGATTACATCCATGACCGCCTCTGCCGAGGACAGGCTCATCTTCCCGTTCATGAACGCTGTCTTTGTGAATTCTCCGGGACCTGCTCCTCTTATGCCGAGTGAGTGGAGCGCATTAAGGATCTGCCTTTTTACTTCGGCGGAACCGTGACATGATATCTCGATCATGTCATCTCCGGTATAAGAATAAGGTGCCGTGAATCGCGTAATTATGACCTTGTCTATCGTTGTGCCGGAATCCGGATCCCTTAGATCAGCAAAGCAGCAGGTGTACCCGGGAAGGTCTGATACCTTCGGGTAATTCCCGCTGCTCCGTATTATCTTTGCTATTTTATCTATGGCTTCGGCTGAACCGCGCCCTGATATCCTGATGACGGCGATTCCTGATGTGCCGGAAGGTGTTGACACGGCACAAAACAGATCTTCCGCAATGCCTGTCATCCCTCAGGTGTGACAACAACGTGTCTGTTGGGTTCTGTACCCTCGCTGTGGGTAGTAACCCCTTCGAAATCCTGAAGGTATGCATGAACAAGCCTTCTCTGGGCAGGATTCATGGGTTCCATATCAACCTTCCTTCCCGTTCTCAGTGCCCTGCTTGCAGCCTTGCCTGCCAGGTTCCTCAGTACCTGCTCTCTGTGCTTCTTGTATCCGCCCACATCGAGGTGAACATGCACACGCTGTTCGCTGTGCTTATTTGCAATGAGATTTGTCATGTATGAGATAGCATCGAGAGTCTCACCGTGACGGCCGATCGCTGATGCACAATCAGAACCCGTAACGGAGATATAGATCGTGTCATCCTCACGGTATGAATCCATATTGCCGTGAATGCCTATGCCGGAGAGTACCTCAGCAACAAAATTAACTGCAGCATCCTCTGCTTCCGTTGCAGTATCACCCTCGAAATTCTCATCATCACCATAGTAAGTATCGTCTTCAGACTCTTCCTCGCTGGCGATGGGAGCGTCATCCTCTATGAGAGTAACCTTGACTTCTGCCTCCTTCTTGCCTACTCCGAGGAATCCGGATGCGGGCTCCGTGATCACTTCGATATCGACCTGATCCTCCGTAACGCCTAATTCTTCCAAAGCAGCCTTAATGGCTTCTTCTACACTTGCCGCCGTCTTTGTTATTGTTGTCATATGATATAAGCCTCCGTGCTTAATTAGTCTGTAAGATTGACCGAACGGGCGATTACTTCCTCTTCTTGCCGTTCTTCCTGTTGCCCTTGTCTTCTTCTTCCTCTGCCTGTGCTTTCTTCTTGAAGACTGCTTCTTTCTTAGCCTCGATCTCGGCCTTCTTGAGCTCATAAGGCTTTGTGAACATGAAGTATACGATCAGCTGCGTGATGATGCCCATGATGCCGCCGACGATCCAGTAAAGACCCATAGCCGCAGGCATCGTGAATGTTGTGATGAGCATGATGAGAGGCATTGTCCAGTTCATGACCTTCATCGTAGTCTCTGCAGAGGAATTCTCCTGAACCTGTCCCTGTCTTGCGGGGTTGTTCTTTGCTCTCTCCTTCGCCTCCTGCTCCTGCTTGTAGCCGGGCTTGAGGAACTTTGCAAACTGCATTGAGAACACCTGAATGAGCACTACCAGGATAGGGAACAGGAGAAGCGGAATATATACGCCCGGTTCCTTGATCAGCAGTGTGGGATTCACGGAAGGTGTGTTTGTAAGGTCTACTCCGAGGAAATGCAGATCAAGGAGCTGATCGAAAGCCATATACCCCTTGGATACGCACTGATTAAGGAAATCACCGCTGTTGTTGAGCGCACTCAGAAGACCGATGTGGTTATTAACAAAAACATTGCCTCCCACATATCCCAGATCCTGACCGAGAGTGATCATCGACTGGATATTCTCCTGTGAGACCTGTGACAAGTAGAAGAGAGGACCGCTTACGATCCTGAATATAGGCCAAATGAAGAGGAGCTGAAGCAGCGGAAGGAGACATCCGGACAGACCCATTGCGCCGTTCTCCTGCTGCATCTTAACGAGTTCTTCCTGATACTTCTTCTTGTCGTCGCCGTATTTACGCTGAAGTTCAGCCTGCTTGCCAGACAGAGCCTGCATCTTGAGCATTGACTTCTGCGACTTGACATTGAGGGGGATGAGCAATCCCCTGATAAGGACTGTTAATGCGATGATCGCCAGACCGTAGTTCCCGAAGAAACCGTAGAATATTCTCGTAAGCCACCCGAAAAGGGTATAAAGTGGTCCAAGTATAAAATCCATAACTAACCTTTGTTCTAACCTTCACTATTTGACGGGATCGTAGCCGCCCTTTGAGAACGGATTGCAGCGCAGAATCCTCCAAATGCCCTTGGCCAAGCCCTTAACGACGCCGTATTTCTCAAGCGCGTCTATCATGTACTGTGAACATGTCGGAACATATTTACAGTGATTGCCGATACCCGGAGATATATATTTCTGATATCCCCTGACCAGCTTGATCAGGAATCTCTTGACCATAATCAGACCTCATTTCCCGAGCAATCCGAGCCTTGTCAGATTCAAAACCATATCCTTTGAGATCTCGTCGAAAGTCGGAACCTCATCGCGGTTCCTTAACGTGAATATAAGATCATTACCTAAAGGAATACCGCTTTCCACCAAACGGTACGACTCCCTCATGAGTCTTCTTGCTCTGTTGCGGCCGACCGCACCGAGCTGTTTTTTGTTTGCACAGAACCCGACCCTGTTGATACCGGCAGGTATAGCGGTCAGGTTATGCCGGATCCCCGCAGGGCGTCTGAAGCAGTGAACTGTCAGATACTGCCCTGTACTGAACTTCCCGCGCTTATATACTCTGGAAAATTCATAATTGTACTTAAGCGGGATCGATCTCAACTGCAAACCTTAAGCAGCCAGCTGCTTTCTGCCCTTGAGTCTTCTTCTTGCAAGGACCTTCCTGCCGTTAGCTGTTCTCATTCTTGCACGGAAACCGTGTACCTTTGATCTCTGTCTCTTCTTAGGCTGAAATGTCATCTTCATAGCCTTTATCCTCCATTGTATTTATTGTCTGTTATATATCCCTTCCCAAAAATGGGCATAGTTATAAACATAATTAGCCTTGAGATTATATTCTCTCAAAAGTGAAGTGTCAAGCAGAAGCTGGCAAAATTGCCGTAAAAGTTATCTTTTTGGCGGCTTTTTTGGTTGCGGTTATCCTCCCGCCGTGCGCCTCAGTTATGGCTCCGGCGATCGATAGCCCGATGCCGTGCCCGCCCGTCTCCGAGTTCCTGGACCGGTCTGTCCTGTAGAATCTGTCGAACAGATGCCTCATATCTTCTTCAGACATATCTTCCTTCGTATCGTTGGTTACCGTCATCACGGCTCCCTTGCTGCTCCGGGTGAGTCCGACGGAGATAAGCCCGCCCTCGGGACAGTATTTGACGGCGTTATCGAGGAGTATGTTGATAAGCCCCTCAACCGCCTTCCTGTCAGCCTTTATATGAACATCGCCGTCGATCGACGACTGATATTCCACTCCGCGCGTCACTGCCCTTGCCTTGTACGATTCCGCCTGTTCCCCGAGCACGGAAGACAGATCGACGTCAGTCATGGTAAGCGTGGAAGAGCCCTCCTCCATCTTCGATAACAGGATCAGATCATTCGTCAGTTCGGTCAGCCTCTTTGTCTGCTTCCTGATGTCGGCGACCCACTCATTATCTTCGCCTATATCCATCGACAGGACGTCTGCATCGGCATTGATTATCGCCAGAGGAGTCTTAATCTCATGGCCTGCGTCGGTAATGAACCTCTTCTGCTTCTCATAGCTCTCCGCCACCGGCTTGATCGCATTGTTTGCCACAAAGATGATTATAAGACTTACCAGAACCATAGCTCCGGCGGATATGATCACGCTTATCAGCAGGAAGCTCCTGAAGTTACCGAGGCTCCTGCCGCAGTCATAGAAGATTATAAGGCTGGTCTGATCTGCCGGATCCTGTCTGGAGTAGTACCTGTAATCACCGATAAATCCTCTCTCCCTGCCGGAGCTGTTCGCCTTGCCGGCATACTCCTCCGCAGTTGCCTTATCCACAGCAGAGATCCTGTCCGTAGTCGTCGCTAAGATATTGCCCGACTGGTCGGTCCTGACGCTGAAATAGCGTGATTCAAAGGCAATCTCGGGCGAATTGATACGTCCGCCTCCTCCGGGCATTCTCCTCTCAAAAGGATCATGCATCATGTGTTCGGGAAATACTCCGCCGTTGTCCATGAGGATGTTAAGCACATTATCACTGTCCTTGACAACCTCAAGATAATTGAACAGATTGATTCCTCCGATTATCAGGAACAGTACCACAAACACGGACAATATGGCGGACAGGATAAATCTCTTGCGCAGTCTCTTTATCATTCTTCAATCTCCAGCGAGTAGCCCGCATTGCGCGTTGCTTTGATCTTCACATTAGCTTTGATCTGAGCAAGCTTCTTCCTGAGGTATGACAGGTTCGTCCACACGACGCTAATATCCGCCTCGGAATCAAGCCCCCACACCTTGTCCATGAACCGGTCAGTGGAGATCAGGCCCCCCGGGTTTGCCATAAGGTATTCCATCATCTGGAATTCCTTGGCCGCCAGCTTAACGGACCCGCTTGCGGTCGACAGTTCGAAGTTCGCCCTGTTGAGCGAGACATTGCCGTACTTGAGCGTGTTATCCGCGGCAGGCGTCACGCTCCTCGTTATGGCGCGTAACCTCGCCAGCAACTCCCTACTCTCGAAAGGCTTAGTCAGGTAGTCATTCGCACCCAGATCCAGCCCTTCCACTTTATCATCTATCTGGGATTTTGCAGTCAGCATCATAACCGGCAGCGACATTCCCTTTGCCCTCACCTGCCTCAGCACCTCAAAGCCGTCCATCAGGGGCATCATTACATCCAGCACTGCGCAGTCATAATCACCGGTGAGTATATAGCTTAAAGCCTCTTCACCGTCATAGACAGCATCGACCGAATAGTTATTCTTAGTAAGTATCGCAACGAGTGCCCTCGACATGGACTTCTCGTCCTCAGCAAGCAATATACGCATGATCACCTCATCGAAAAGATAATATATACATTATCTCACGCCGCGGGGGATTTTGACAGATAACGTTGCGTGGGATCTGTGAGTTGATGTTACAGCAGTTAAGGATCAACTTGTTCCGCGATGATCCTGAATGTACCCGTAAATCCGCACGGAAAGCCGGTTTGTGCAGAAAAACGGGTACATTTTGGGGTAATGTACCCGTAAATCCGCACGGGAAGCCAGTTTGTGCAGAAAAACGGGTACATCCGGTGGTAATGTACCCGTAAATCCGAACGGAAAGCCGGCCGGTGCAGCAAAACGGGTACAAGACAAGAGCCGGCAGCTCGGGTGATGTACAGGTGCTGTGAACGGACGGTCGGCCGCCGGGAAGAACGGCTAACTGTGCAAACCCGGAACCGCAGCGGGTAAGTGGTCAAGTCAGGGTTATCTTGTTCATGTCTATATATTTTCCGTAATTCCCTATTATCTTTAAATATCAGCCAAGATTCTCATTTCAATAGGAAAGTTTTTGTTTGTCGCGGAATCCCGTGGGATTGTTCCCAAAGGAACAGCACGATGTCGTTAAGTTAAGGAAAAGTTGATTTAATTGGCTGCGTACGCAGTAACTCTGTTCCGGTTTTTTTTTTTTACAGGAACATTTACTCTGCGTGCGCAGTAATTCTGTTCCGGTAAATTTTCTACAGGAACATTTAGTCTGCGCTCGCAGTAACTCTGTTCCGGTAATTTTTTTACAGGAACATTTACTCTGCGTGCGCAGTAATTCTGTTCCGATAAATTTTCTACAGGAACATTTAGTCTGCGCTCGCAGTAACTCTGTTCCGGTAATTTTTTTGTTTGTCGTGGAATCCCGTGGGATGAGTAATAGTGACCGGCCTCAATCCCTTCTATTCTTTCTGTTCAGAGCGAGACTCACTGCAACAAAGATCATGGCAGTCAGGCTTATCACTCCAATGACCTCCCATGCAAATAAACGGGATATACACCTCTGCGCCGATACTTCCCAGTAAGGCAGTTCATATCCCCGGAGCACGGCGCTCATTTCGCCGGGGGGCATCATGTGATCCCACACCCGGCCGAATCCGAATCTACCGGTAATGCTCTCTACATAGAACTCCTTAGACGGCAGTGAATTCTTCAATTCGGTCACTGCTTCTCCCCGGACCAGCTCGGGCAACATAACTTCATAGCACAGTACCGCGGGAATTACGGGGGCATCAAATCCGGCACAGTATTCTTCCAGGCAATCATAATAGACATATGCCCGGAGCACAGTATCATCGTGCTCCCTGACGACTCCTATTACTGCATAATCGTGTCCCCACAGACTTACCCTGTTTCCGACAACATCATACGAACCGTAGAACTTCCAAGCCAGTTCATCGTTAAGTACTATCTGGTATTTATCAACAGAGTTTACAGGCAGAAATCCGCCGGACAGGTACTCCATCGGATGGAAAGCTCTATAATTGCCACCGACGGCATACACTGACACATCAGCACCTGTCTCGGAGTCTCCGTAACCACACGTAATTCCGGCCGTGACAAACGAACTGTAAGCATCCTCCCATCCTTCAGGCTCCGGGACTTTATCAGTTGCTTTGCGCTTTTTGCCGCCCGCCTGATCAACTATTCCCTGGAGTGACTTGCGCACGTTAATCACATCCGTCTTGCCGAGACTCTTGCCATTCTCCTGAACCGAAGCAGGCGACGTATCGCCGGATGCGCGTCCTCCACGTCCGTAGACTGCCATATGTCTGTACGATACGGAACCTCCCTGACTCCACACTTCGGCACAGCTGCGTTCAACCCTTGAACTTACAAGGCATACTATACATATCACGCTCACAATTGCCATAATGACAGATACTACCAGTAAGACCGCGGGTAATACATGAACTATCTTCGCACCTGTCAAACGGGCTTGATCTAATCTCTCACGGATCTTCATATTACTTTCCCGTATAATCCTCAAGTCTTACTCTCTGACCGTCTTCCAGTGCTTTCTCGCTTCTTATTACTATCATTCCCTGATCAAGTCCGGAACCCGATAATGCGGATACAGCTCCGTCAGTGGCAAGAACTTCAACATCAACTCTTCTGACTGTATAACGGTTCCCCAAAGGTGATCGCACCTCGTCGATCAGATATACAAATGTTCCTGCATTATCCTCGTTAACTGCGCTTGATGCGATGCAACAGTCGTAATCGGAATCCGATCTTCCCGGAGACACTGTTACGCTTTCGCCCGGCAGTATATATTCAGCCGCCAGCGAACACTTCACAAGCCTGTTCTCGCGGGGCGCCTCAGGATCTGGCTTTATCGACAATATCTCGCATGACTGAAGCCAGTAAGTATCCGAAGACAGCTGCATACCCGGTGTCATACGGCGTTCAACAAGTTCTGTCGGAAAGCAGAATGTTGCAGTGTACTTTGTATCCACAGGAACTACAAACAGTACCACACTGTTCTCTTCCATTGTATCGCCGTCTCCTATCGACAATGCATATATCCGCCCGTCAGCAGGGGCCGTTATATCCGTCTTCGCGTAATTATCTTCAAGTTCTTTTATCTGTGTCTCAAGCTTGCTTATCTGCGCTTTGCGGTCAGCTGCCGCATCACGTGCCCTGTCACGTGCGATACCTTCATTGATTCTGGTATTATCAAGAGTGCGGCGGGCAGATGCCAGAGCCGCTTCAGCTGATTCGACAGTAACCTTGGCAGATGATACGGACGGCACACTCTCCGCTGCTGCGATGGCTGCCTCGGCTTCCTGTATTGCCGCATTGCAGTCAGACAATTCGGAAGACAATTTCTCAAGTCTGTCCTGTGCAGAACCAAGCTGGCTCTTCAGTTCCTTAACTTCCTGTTCCTTCTGTCCGAGCTCTTCTTCGACAGTTGCAATCTGCTCTTCGTAAGGATTTACGTCCTCCGGCGACGAGGGTACAAATTCAGCCGATTTCTCCTCGAGGTCTTTCAGTTCTTTATTCTTCGTCTCAATCTCACTGTTTACTGTGTCGACCTTTTTGTTGAGATCCTCTACCGTGTCGGATGCTGATGTTACTTCGGCAGTAAGTTCAATCACCTTGGGACTGTTTTTGTCTATAATCTTATTCGCCCTGCTGACCGTATCATTCTTGTTCCTTGCCGTATTCAGTGATTCACGTGCATCCTTAAGTGATTCCTGTGCCTGGGACACGCTGGCGCGGAGAGTCGCATAATCAGTATCAGACGGTGTTCTTGACGCATACTCATCTTCTCTCTTAACCTCTGTCAATTGATGTCTCAGAGAATCGAGAGCACTTGTGTCAGTCACGGGATACAGGGTAAATAAAACATCGCCCTTCTTCACCTCATCATAATCAGAAACAGCCACATGATCTATCTTACGGCCCTCTATGCTCATGACCTTATAGCTCGTCTCGGGCTCAACGACCGCCGATGCGCTGTTCGTAAGTGACAGATTTGCTCTTGATGCTCTTTTGCCGGCAACTTTAGGAATAAAAAGGTTCATAATCGTGTTCGAGAAGAACGTAAGCAGCAGAAGTCCTGCCACGAACCCTATAATCAACCTTGTCACCCATTTACGGTTCTTTACTTTGTCACTCATAAGATCCTCCCTATTTGATTCCTGCCTGCGACACGCCCTCAACGAGATAATCCTCGCCTCTGAGGAACACCAGAAGCGGGGGCACCATATACAGTGCACACGCGGCGAAAGCCATTCCCGTCTCATCCGTATTGACCTGCGCCAGGAACACGGACAGCGGCCTCATTTCTTCATTCGATAACATGATCAACGGCTGCTCGACCATGTTCCAGTAATCTATAAAGAGCAGTATGGCCATTGCGCATACCGCACTCTTGCAGTTAGGTAATACTATTTTTGTGAATATCTGCCATTCACCGGCACCGTCAATCTTCGCGGCATCAATATATGCTGACGGTATGCGGCGCATGTATTTGGTGAGGATATAAACAGAGAATGTGGAGAATACCCCGGGCAGGATTATCGAGGAGTATGAATCGATAAGGCCGAGCTTGTCGCTTATGAGGTAATTCGGCACAAGCGTCACCTGGAATGGCATGAGCATCAGCATGATGTACAGAAAGAACAGGACTTCCCTCCTCCTGCGTCTGTACCGCATGAAGCTGTAGGACGCGAGAAGCGACACGAGAAGCTGACCTGCCACGATCGGCACTGTAAGGATTATTGAATTCCAGTATCTGAACAGATATGAAGGAGTCATGAAGAGGAGCTTCTTGTACTGTTCTATAGACACCTGCTGAGGGATAAGCTGCAGCTGCGGCATCCTCTGGATAAACTCTGCGGTGCCCTGAGAACCGCCGGGAAGGCTGCTGAAGATTATGCCGTAATTTGCCGTTATCTCGGACGAGGACATGAACGAATTGAGGAAGGTGAAGAATATCGGAACAAGAGCGAGGAATGCGAACACAGAGATCACGCCGACTCCCAACGCTGTTAACACCCGTCTCCTGACATTACGTCTTCTGAGGATCATCTGATTGGCACTTCTTGCTTCAGATACGATCTTCTGCCTCTGTCCCGGTGCCAGAGTATTGAAGAATGACTTCACCTCAGGCGTCTGTATATATACATTACGCCTTGCAAGTGAAGCCTGCCTTCTCCTCTCATTACGCAGCCTGGTATCCATGCTACTCCTCCGTCCCCGAATCAAGTCTGGATTCCAGGATGAACAGCAATCCGACGATAACTGCCATCACGACGCACATGATAACCGCCCCTGTTGACAGCTGTGAATAGTCAAGATGCGTAAACTTGTTATTCATAAAATGCTGCAGCGTGTAGAGCTTATCGTACGGATAATCACCCGTAAGAAGGTACACTTCGCGGAAGATCTTGAATGAATTGATCAGCGACATTATCGCTACAAAGAACACGGTAGGCCCGAGATAGAATAGCCTTATCGAGAAGAACCTCTTCACTGCTCCGGCACCGTCCATAACGGACGATTCGATAACTTCCTGCGGAATATTATTAAGCGCGGACAGGAACAGTATTATGTTAAGTCCGAGGTTCTTCCACAGGAAGAGGAATACTATCACCAGCTGCCCCGAATTATCTTTGAACCAGTCGATACGTTCTGATCCGAACAGCTGATATATCCACCCGTTCAACACGCCGTTATAACTGAAGAACACCTGCCACATCAGAACGATCGATGCAACAGGAACCATCATTGGTGTAAGAAGGATGCTTCGGAATACACTCCTGGCAGGTATCTTTGAATTGAGAATAAGCGCAAGCAGCAAGGATATCAGAACACCCAGCGGCACCGCTATTGCGGACAATATCAGTGTATTGCCGGCAGCTTCCCTGAAAGCATCGTTGGACAATACCTTACTGTAATTCTCTATCCCGGCAAAGCTGCTGTTGGTTGCCGACTTCTGGAACGACATCTTGACGAGCATCGCGAAAGGCACAAAGAAAAACAGCATAACTCCTGCAAAAGAAGGCAGGAGAAATCCGGTCGAGACACCCCAGTCCGTCACCTTACGCCTGAAGCGGAGGAGCTTCAGTCTTCTTGCTTGTCTTATCTTAAGATCTTCGTTTTCCATACTTATTATTATAATGTCCACATGTGTCAAAGTTGTCATATTTATGTTACTGTTTTGGCACGTGTTATTACCAGCTCCTTCCTGCCGTCATTATAAAGATTGGAAGCAACATACTCACTTCTGTTCAGAATATACAAATGATCTGTCGCGTCTGTAATTGAGTTGTGAGGCATATTACTCCTGTATGCACAAATTGCTTTGGACAAATGCTCCGGATCAAGTTCATAGATCTCTCCTTTTTGCCTTTTTTGACGGCTTTTGCAATCACGGACAACCGTTCCATATCCGTCCTCCTTTAACCGGGATTATATCGGCCGGAACATTTAATTCAACGGCTTCGGGACAATTCTGGGATATTTGCGGGTTTTTCTGGGATAGTTGCGGGTTTTTCTGGGATAGTTGCGGGTTTTTAGTGTTCTATGGGCAATGTTACTGCAATAACGACGTTGTTTCTGACATTAATTATTGTGTTCTCTTATATAAACATCCTGCAGGTAATAAGACATTGCCTCATCTTATTATGCCTATCCGTAGTTCTCCTTGAGATAGACCTGATACCGCGAATTGATTATTTCCGCTACACGTTCAATTTCTTTCCCGTCCTCGTTCATGGAACAAAGTTCTTCATAGAAAATGTTGAACATACCCCAGTCAAACGTAATAACAGTATCTGCACTCCCGATGGCCTCCCTGATATATGAGACATACTCATCTTCCGGATAAACATTCTGATCGATCGAATTCCTGAGATAACCTTCAAGAATAGTATCTTTGACCGGATACTGTTCGTAGGATGAAGCCAGTTTCTGGATATCATCTTCAAATATCCTCGAGATAAGCTGCCAGCATGCATCCGGATTCTTTGAATCGGATGATATTGCCATACAGCCATATGGTTCGATAGTATGACAAGAACCATACGTGGAAGGGAATCCGATAAACACTGCCTTATCATCAATAGTTCTGAACATATATGACAGAGTCTGAGGCCTGTTATCTATAAAGCGAGCCATCAGGTACTTCTCATCAGCTAATCCCTCAATCGTATCGAAAGCTGTCTTCGCATCGTTGGATGACAATCCGTATCTGCCTGCATGAACTAATAATCTCTTGAAGTCTTCCTTATCAGGAATGGCCGCATTCTTGATCATATACTCGGTCTCATACCGGACAGCCATATCGACAATATCATAGTCATAGAGTTGACAATAGAGCTGCTTATTGAGTTCAGAAGCCTTGATATCCGCATCCATGAATGATACGTTATTTGTATCCCATACAGATGAGGTTCCCCAATAACCATTCAAATTATATGATGAGAAAACTTCATATGTTGCAGAAGGTTCTATCATTATATTCTTGATCGACCCGGTCATATTATCGGTAATATCAGGTGTGAGATAACGATACATGTCTATTACCATCCCGTTTCTTCCCATGTACCCGTAATCATTATCATTGCCATAGATGATATCCGGAGCACCCTCAGACGTATATCTCCTTATGATCTCTGCTTTACGCTGTTGCGCCTCCTTAGCATCAGAATACTTATAGTTATCCGTGTAATCCTCCACCACAGCAAAGAACTGATCCTGTGAACTGTTAAATTCTTGTACGGCATACATCAATACAGGATCAGTCATTGTTCCATAGCCGGCAATCCGTATCTTCTCACGTTTGCTGTAATCGAGGTCTTTATCATGATCGAATCTGATTATCTCGTAGTTACCATCAGGATATACATAACTCATATAGAAGATGTCGTCATCCACTGTATGCAGTCCTCTGCCTCTGACAGGCATCTCACCCGGCTGAGGAACGATCATATTATTGAAGTCGCCCACAACAGTTATACTGCGAGTGCTGATATCCAAGGACATCAGTCTGTTACCATTTATGTAATAATTACCAAAGAAAGAACTCTGTTCCGCTCCTATATCATCCCCGTTACATACTAATTCATATGATTCGGAATCAAGATCCAATCTGTATATATTTATTCCGGGGAAAAGATCTTCCACAGCATAGTAACCATCTTGCTTTATCACCAAAGGATGATAATAAGAAGGTTCAAATTCAGTGTGGATACTTTTTAGCAGTTCAAAACCGTCTGAGAACACCAACACCGCGTCACAGGTTGCAGCTACAAAGCCTGTATCGGTTGCATAAACCTTGCTGATATCCACGGGCAGATTATCAGCTATCTGTTCAGGAGCAGAATCTGACGGATCGCAACGGTACACACTGTTCCCGCTAACTATATACAGGACACCATTCCTGATACAGAATGAATTACTATTTCCTGCGGCCATAACAGCAGAACCGTATTCATTACCATCTCTGTCTATGTATTCAATAAACAGGTTGCTCCCGACACAATTGACGATAACCGTATTATCTCCAATTGCGCCTGCAAACAATATATCATTAACAGAATCATCAGTTGTCTTATGATACAATTCATACTTGCTCGTTCTGAATGAAGTTCCGTCATCTCGGATCACTGTCCGGAACTCGTTATGACCACACCCGCATAGAACATATGCAATGCATAATGTCATAGCAAATTGACAGATCATTATTCTCTTTTGCATCATACTAATTCTCCCGTTGATGCATTTACAAACACAGAGTAAACCTGATTGCTTGCCGGATAGTATGCCTTATATCTCCATATTGGGACAGTTGTAAATTCTTCACCGATATTATCCGGTTCATCAGACCAAATCGGCGGTTGTTCATCAGGATCATATTCCGCGACCATTATATAGCCAAAAGAGATATCAAAAATAACAGGATCATTGCCAAACAGAGCCATTTGAGACTTAATTCCTTTCACGCCGGATTCAAAGCATTCTCTTATTCCTTTAACTTGACATGAATCGACAGTTTCTTCATCAACTTCTACAAAGAATCTGGCATCATGGACATACCAGTACCCTGCCTCATTTGTATATATGATTGCCCCGGACTCCATTCCCATACCATTGTATTTATCTGACCAGTTGATCCTGTAAGGTGAATAACCATTTAGTATCGGAATACCATCCAGTGTTTGCCTGCGTATGGCATAGCCACTGTTATCGGAGAATGTCAGCACCTCCCAATAGTCAAACTGAGTCGGCAGTTTCTCATCATGCGGAATACTGTCAGGGGCATTGTGCGACATAGCGGTCAATACACCGGTATAGTCTCTGTCACACGGGGAGTTTCCTATATTAAGTTCGTAAAGTGCAGCCTCATTATTACGGCCTTTAGCAGGTTCCGCCAAGTAGAATCCGTTGTCTGCATTAACCGTAAGCGCTTCGTAATCGTTGCCGTTACCATCAGTATAATAATCATCAGAATCATAATGTGAAGCATACTCATTATCTGACGGGGACTTATAAGAGAATATATCAGAATTAAACTTACATTCTGCATAATTGTAATCTTCAATATAGCGTGCTTTGTATATATATACTGTCTTGTCCTCGTTCACTTCTGAATAAGACGCATTGATACTGACACCATCACATGAGCCCGTGATACGGTGATCTTTAAGTGTTACTCCCGGCAGAATCTCAGGGTTGTCTTCTGTAATCTTGTTATCGTTATTACAAGATGATAAAGAAATCAATATTGTTGTGAACAATACGATCGATACTATCCTATTAGCACTATTCATTATTAATACCTCACCAAAACAGCAGATTTAATATTACTGTATCAAACACATGTGTCAAAGTTGTCACATAACACCCTGAATCCGCCGGGAATAACTTGATAATTAACTGATTGCCATCATGTTATGCGGTCCACGATGCCGAGACTGTCTGGCTTTTTGAGTAAAAATTCGAGTTGGATTTAATCCTGTATCTTTCTCCTTTATCACCATAACCGCTTTTGTATGATGCGGTATTTCCAGACACACCAATCTTACCAAATCCCGAAGCGGTATAAGTAAAAGTAAGATATGAGTCACTCACCTGAGTATCGCCTTTGTAAGGTCTGAAATATATCTCATAACCTCCAGGATGTGTTCCCGACGGCATTCCTGAAAAAGAAACTGAAGATACATAAACGTACCAACTATAATTGTTGTCATTTACGCTCTGATTAACACTGTAATAATTATGATTACTGCTCGACAAAGTAAAGCTAAGGCTTGCAGCATTGAGATTAATAGTAACAGCAATCATAGTTATAACTGAAATCAAAAATGTAATTACCCTTTTCATTCTCTCACCTCATTTCTTTGTTAATCCATAATTGATGGAGTCTGTCAAATGTTCTTCTTCGGTCTCTTTGGCTGATGGAAGTAGATTGGTGATCTTACTCCGTCACCGTCAGATTCAACTCTTCTCTTCAGTGTCTTACCTACAACACTCAAGATCTTACGTTCTGTCTTCTTCATAACAAGGCCCTCCTTTCTCAGTTGTTTTTGCCAGAATCATTGATGACGCACATATCACAAAACCCATTTCCAGGAATGAAATGTAATAAGATGTGTCACTCAACAATCTCAACAAGACTAAAAATACAGATGCAGTAAGCAACCATTTCCGTGATGCCTTGACAGTTGCTGTATACTCTTCCGGGGACAAATCCAGGTTTTTATTGTTTACTGTTCCAATAATATAAATGACTACCATAGCAGCTACCGTAAGCACTGTAATTATCCAGTCATAAGGAACAATTGTTATACAAACAAAAATAACCAACAAACATGTCATGACGGACATGATTATGCAGCCAAAATTAGTCTTACAATGAAAACCACCGGTATGTATTCTCAAAACCGAGAATGCAAGTGTAAACAATAATACTTCTATAAAATAACCGCATACAAGTGCGATCACAAGAATAACAGCATGAGCAATTATACTCTCGAGAATAACTTGCAACTCGTACGAATAGAACGGTTTGTCTTCCGGCGAGACAATATCATAGATTACCATTCTATCAACAATGCGATTGCAAAGTAACTCCACGACTTGCCTCCTGAATACTTATTGTATTCAAAATA
>Ga0310691_10000131_pt1 | contig 146610 bp, 115 predicted proteins | sample 176DNAGHGlowgp2_FD_203887 | JGI IMG/M metagenome (GOLD analysis project Ga0310691, IMG submission 203887) | Sheep rumen microbial communities from Palmerston North, Manawatu-Wanganui, New Zealand - 1766 DNA GHGlow gp2 (v2) (version 2) | ecosystem: Host-associated > Mammals > Digestive system...
TCCTCGCTTCCGGAAGCCAAGGCATCCTCCGTTCGCTCTTCTTCTCTTTCTCGTACTTTCTAAGTGAATCTTTGCGACATTTACGTCTCAAATTTTTACTCGTTTTGCCTTTGAAATTGCAGTCCCTATTCGCAACTCGAAAAAACTCGAATTATAAATATTACAGACTTTAATCTCTTTTAACTTCTTACCTCGTTATCTCTCTCAGTATTGTCAATGAACTTTAAATCCTTTCGTTCAGTTATGTGCTCATCGAAAGGGACGGCAAAGGTACACACTTTTTTTGAACTTGCAAATCTTTTCGGAAAATATTTTAAAAAATAATTCTTTTCGTCCGCAGCGGCATCGATTCCGGGCGAAATCGGTGCGACCCCCAGCGTTTCTGCCGGGGGTCGCACCGATATCAGTCGTTTTCGAAGCGAGGCTATTCCGCGTACAGCGTGATGAGGTTGCGGATCACGGCGGCGGCCTTCTCCATATTCTCGACCGTAACCCACTCGAACTTGCCGTGGAAGTTCAGCCCGCCGGCGAAGATGTTCGGGCACGGAAGGCCGCGGAACGACAGGTTCGCGCCGTCGGTGCCGCCGCGGATGGGCTGGATGCGGGGCTTCACGCCCGCCATCTCCATCGCCTTTACGGCTTTCTCCACCACGTGGTAGTGCGGCTCCACCTGCTCGCGCATATTATAATATTGGTCTTTGACCGTGACGGTCGCGGTGCCCTCGCCGTAGCGCGCGTTGATGAACTCGGCGCAGCGGGCGATGACCCGCTTCTTCTGCTCGAACTTGGCGCGGTCGTGGTCGCGGATGATGTAGGAGAACTGCGCCTCCTCCACCGTGCCCTTGAGGCTGATCAGGTGGAAGAAGCCCTCGTAGTCCTGCGTGTACTCCGGCCGCTGGCTGACGGGCAGCAGCGCGTCGAACTCCTGCGCGATGTGCAGGGCGTTGCGCATCTTGCCCTTGGCGTAGCCGGGATGGACGTTGCTGCCCTGGATGCGGACGCTCGCCGAGGCGGCGTTGAAGTTCTCGAACTCCAGTTCGCCCACGTCGCCGCCGTCCATCGTGTAGGCGTAGTCCGCGCCGAACTTCTCCACGTCGAACTTCACCACGCCGCGGCCGATCTCTTCGTCCGGCGTGAAGCCGATCTTGATCTCGCCGTGCCTGAACTCCGGATGGGTGACGATGTACTGGACCGTGTCCATGATCTCGGCCACGCCGGCCTTGTCGTCGGCGCCCAGCAGGGTGGTGCCGTCGGTGGTCACGAGCGTTTCGCCCTTGTGGGCGAGCAGTTCCGGGAACTCCTCCACCTTGAGCAGGAGGCCCGGGACGCCGTTCAGGGGGACGTCGGCACCGTTGTAATCCGGGATGATCTGGGGCTTGATGTCCGCCCCGGAGGCGTCGGGCGCGGTGTCCACGTGGGCGATGAAACCCACGGCGGGCACCTCCTTGTCGATGTTGGAGGGGATGGTGGCCATCACGTAGCCCCATTCATCGAGGGTGGCTTCGACGCCGAAGGAGCACAGTTCGTCCCGGAGCATCTTCAGCAGGTTCAACTCTTTGGCCGCGGAAGGCTGGCTTTCGCTTTCTTCGTCGGACTGGGTGTCCACCGCCACGTAGCGGAGAAATCTGTCGAGTATCTTTTCCATACTTACAAAGATACGAAAAAACTATCGAGTTGTCCCCTGCAACGAAAATTGATATCATATTTTGAAAATGATGTCATTTTGATTATCTTTGCCGAAAAAGAGACGGATGGAAACGGCACGCATACAGACGGTCCTGCGGCTCCCGCCGGAGCTGATGGAGCGGGTGAAACGGGTCGCCCGCAAGGAAAAACGCTCCTTCAACAGTTATGTGGAGCATATCCTGGAAATGGCGACGGAAACGGCATTCCCCTCGCTTCCGCCCGATTTCAAAGTATCCGAAGATATTCTGGGCCTGCAATGCAGCGGTTTGGAAGAGCCGACCGCAGAGATGCTGGCAGAAGACCCGAAGCTGGCCTACCTCTGGGAGAAATATGGACACGATTAAATTCAAGGCCCTGCTGGACACCAATGTCCTGGTGGATGTGCTGGCATCCCCGGACAGGCCTTCCGCCGAAGCTTCCCGGATCATTTTCCAGGCCATCCGCTCGGGGTATCTGGAGGGAGTCATCACCACCCAGAGCATCCTGGACGCCGCCTACATTCTCTCCCGTACCGCTCCTTTCTACGATCCGGAAACGTTCGGACGCCGGATCCTCTCCATCATGAATTACGTCAACGTGGATTCCATCCTCTCCTTTGACATCCGCGACGCCATCCTGCACCCCGGCGGAGACCTGGAAGACAATGCGCTGTTCGCCCACGCGGAAGCGGAAGGATGCGACGCCGTCATCACCTCCGACCGGAAGTTCCGCCTGCAAAAAGAAACGTCGGGCATGCCTTTCTACACGCCCGACGCCTTTGCCGCCCGCCTGCGCGGGCAATGATTGAAGGGTCAGAAAACGGGTTCCGTCATCCCATCCGGGAGTACGCGACCAGGACCACGGCGCCGCCCAGCAGGAGGTAGAAGAGGCCGGCGATCAGCAGGTACCACAGGCCGGTTTTCAGGGTCAGCCCCACCGCCGGCCGGGATTTGATCCGCAGCAACTGGCGATAGTCGATGAACAGCAGGACGCCCATCAGGGCCACGCCCAGCTCGGTACTTTGCCCCAAGGTGAACAGCAAGGCCAGGAACATGAAGATGCAGAACTGGCAAAGGACATAGGCCGATGCCGCCGCCGAGCCGGAGAAACTGACCCCGTGTTTCCGGAGCACGATGGCCATCGCCATCCACATGATCAGGAAACTGCCCAGGAACAGCGGGATGCCTTTGCTGCGAAGGTCGCCCTCGACAGCGGCCAGGGACTCTTTCCACGGCGTATCGACAGCCTCCGGGAATCTGTCCAGACGCGTCACGAGAAGCGTCTTCTGCATCGTTTTGACCAGGGACAGGATAAAGCGGTCGGCTTTTTTTGTCCCGATGCTGTCCACCTTCACGGTCACGTCCTGGAAGCCCCGGACGAAATCGTCGACAAAGTTCTCTTTCGCCTCCTTGGGCTGTACGACGGCCACCAGCAGGGTGAAGAACGAATAGAAGACCAGCAGCGCGGTGAAAGGCGCCAGATACTTTTCGTGCTGCCCACGCAGGATGTAATCCCGCATCATATAGCCCGGCCGGAAAAGCAGGTGGGCAAAGGTCCGCTTGGCGTCCCCGTTCACGAACGGGATGGCTTCCTTGACCCCGAAATACACACCCTTTCCCTTTTTCCGGGCCTTCCGGGGCTTCCGCCAGGGATTGTATCCCAATTCCAGGTAAATGGCGTACAGGCGCAGCCGGGGCCGCAGCCAGGAGGACAACCTCTCTATCAGCGTCTTTTTCACATGGCAAAGATAACAAATTGTGCGCGAGGCAGGACTCGATTGCGGGTAAAATCGATGCAACCCCCGATTCCATAACCGGGGGTCGCACTGAAAACGGCACTGATTCTAATCCTGAATGGCGCGAATGGCAAGACCATTGCACCGTATCCATGTTCTCTTCAACTGCTCGCTACTGGTGAGCGAGAAGTAAGATGCATAAGCATATGGATATAGTCCGTATTTCTCGACATTCGACGTCATGTACATTCCCTGATCCCCATTCGCCACATTGCTGCTTCCATACTTGTACCCCGTTGCCGGAAGGAATATCCAGTTTCCGTTGGCTTTACTGGTTACCAGATATCCGCTGACCGAAAAGCCTAAATAGCTTCGTGTTACCCATTCCCAGTTTGTATAATTATAATTGAAGAGTTCCTGCCATTCGGCCACGGTCGGGGTACGCCATGGCGAGGATCTCAGATAGCGGGCCGCATCATCGGAAAGTTCAAGCACCTGTATTTGATCCGTAGAATTGTATTTGGTCAATGCAGTTTGTCCTGTTCCGTATTTGTAATTGGACCATTCATATTGTTGCCCGCTTGATTTTTTATTCGTTTCACCCCAGGCTATATAATACCCTACTTCATGGGGCGTCGTGGCGCCAATGTTCATGTTCGCCCATTTCTTTCCAGAAGGCAGGCCCAGGTCGACCGCCGTAAACGCAGGCTTCTGGATGGTCAATACGCAAGAGGCAGTTTTTCCGTTGTAGGTGGTGGCTTTTACCGTAGCGGAGACGTAGTCCGGGGGAACGCGTTCCAGAACAGTCACCAGACCATTCTGGTCAACTGAGACGCCACCACCGGCTTCTATTGTCCAAGTGACGCCCTTTCGTACGGCATCGGAAGGACTTACCGTCGCTACAAGTTGCAACTGGTCCCCGACATAAACCGTCTGTGAGGTAATATTCAGGCTGACAGATTCGGGAACGGTCCGTTGTGAATCTTCCCGAACGCAGCGCACCGAATACAGGGCGGAGCGAAGGACTTTCATTCCCGTCGTGTATTCCGTCGTTTGGGTCGGATTCCCGATATTCATATCCTGATCGAGATTGTAAAGGCCCTTCCAATCCTGGTCTATCCAGGAATAATCCGGCTTGACACGTAACCTGCGCCAACCAAACGCACCGTTCACGAGCCACTGATGCAAGACGCCGCTATGCAGCTGATACGACTGTGCATACTCATTGCTCAGGGTTTGGTAATTGCCGCCTTGATAGTAATATAGTATAGAACTACCGGGCCTGTAAGATGCCGCCGGCAACCAGGCCTGCTCAGAATCGGGAAGAGAAACCGAATAACCGTTTTCATTATAATCCTGGGCAAAAAGCGCTTCCATGAAATCATCGGCAATGTCCAATTGGACAGGAACTTTCCAACCCGGAGGACAAGGGTCGAATATCGTCTTGTTCGACTGCCAGAGATTATCTTTCCCCTGCTGGGAATCTTCCGTCCACCGTGACTCTCCGGTCATTGCATATTGGGTTGGAGACAAGATCGATTGTGCGACGGACATCCTGCCGTTCATCAGTATATGATCCCTCCCGGCTACACGGTAAGGGGGATCGGTATTCGAGGTATTTGACCGGAACATTCCTTTGTTCATAAAAGGATCCTTCCGCCCCCACTGGTAAATCAATCCGTAGTCATAAGTATCGGTATCATTTTCATAGGCATTGGATGTGGCGCCGAGGTTGCGGTCCATAAAGACAGGACCGCCCGGCCAGGCCTGTGCGAGGGCATCCAGGTCATCGCTTTCGAACCAGATGTGCCAGCTCCAGAGGATCTGGTTCGAGGAATTCATAATGGCCACGCCCGCATTTCCTTCCGCAAACACGACATTCGTCACGAAGCAGACATATTCGTCCATATAGAAAATATGGCTGATAAAGGAATTCGCCGCCGGCGTATTCAGATTGCCGTAACTTGACCAAAGGACCGTGGCGCTGGAAATCGTGTTGGCCGCCGTGGTTTGAGAGATCCCGGAGTAGGCATTGCCTCCTCCATTTCCCTTTACCGTCGCCTTGAAGCGATATTTGCCCGGTTCGTGGATCACATAGCTGTTGGCCGTGCCGTTTGCACTCAAGTCCGTGTAATCGGCCAGGTCCCGTGTGGCGACATCCTCCACGGGACGGATGGCGTAGCCTTCGCCTTGAGACCAGTGCTGGATATTCCGTCCGTCATTGCAGAATGCATAGGCATAATCATCACTACCCCCATTTGTGGAAGCCGTCCAATAATAACCTATTCCCGGATTGCCAAATCCCTGATAGTATTCGCTGGGATCATAACCCCCGCCGATGCCGGTAGCAGGCAATCCGCTGATGCCGCTGATATTCTCTTTGGTCGGGACACGCCAACCCGCGGGACACGGGTCATAAATGGTCTTTTCATCCGCCCGCCAAAGCTTCTTGGAGACGTCTTCATTCGTCCAGGTGCCGCTGCTGCTTCCCGATGGATACCGGATCCACGTCGTTGGATGCGCGACGGTATAATCCATCGATTGGAGTCCGCGTACCCAGTCGAAGACCGAGGATGCGACAGGCACATAAGGATACACTTCATAGCCGCCATTGGCTGCTGAAAAGGCGTCCTTCCGGCCCCATTGGTACAGGAAACCGCGCATGCAGTTGCCGACCTCGATGCCGCCGAGGTTCCGGTCCATAAAGTAGTTGCCGTTGTACATGACCATGCCCGGCGTCGGTGTAGCCCAGATGACCCAGCTCCAGAGAACGTTGCCCGAGGAATCATATATGGCAACACAGGCGTCACCGGGGACGAAAACTTCCGGGGTCGTGAAATAGACATAGCCGTCGGAATACCAAATATCATAACCCTCATCGCCATAACGGACGGCCCTGCCCTGTCCATAGAGTTCCCACAGGACCTTCACGCCGGCGATGCCCGCGGGATCGATGGTCGTTGCCGTCGTCCCAGTCAGCGGGTCCAGGCCGCCGTTCCCCTTCACCGTCGCCTTGAACTTGTAGGCTCCTGCCGCAGGAACGATATACGTATTCGCCGTCGCCTTCGCACTGAGGTCCGTCGGCACCTGGTCCAGGCTGTTGAACGGAAGGGTGATCTCCGTGATGCGGCTGCGGGTGACCTTGATCCCGCTCTTCGAGATCCGTGTCTGGCGGGCGCCGGCGGTCGTCGTCACGGTGATGGAAAGGTTCGTATACGTCCCCGCCGGAACGGCGATGTGGAAGGGTACGGACTCTCCGCCGACGGCAACACCGCCGCCGCAGTCCAAGGTCACGCCGGCAGTCCCGCTGCTGATGACGGCGGCATCACTGCTGATGGTATAAGCCCCGCTCATCCCCTGATCGGCATGCAGCTTGACCGATTTCACCATGACATCGTCGTCCGTCGACAGATTCAGCCGGACGATTCCGCAGAGGTTCTTGAATTCCAGGCTCCGGCTGCCGCCGGAAGCATACATCGGAGACTCCACGATATTGTTCGTCGTGTAATGCTGCTCCACCGGAAGAGACGGTGTGCCGCCATTATACAATATGGCCGGATACCAGGCTCGATAAGGGCCGGTGACCGACTCCGTTCCACTTCCGCTCACGAAAGCGAAGTCTCCCTTTTCCTCCGTACTGTTCGTGGAATACTCGCCGGCGTGGCCCGCGGCATCCGCGATCATAATACGGTCGCCGTTCTGCCAAAGGACGCTATAGCCTTCGGCGTCGCTGCCCGAAAGGGCGGTCTTGGTAACGGCGGTTTCTGTCGTGGCAGTAAAGGCGGGTTTCCCGACAACAGGCTCAGGCTGCTCCGCAGGGAGGGGGTCCTTCGTGCAGGCGGCCAGGACCAGCAGGCCAAGGGCCGCTAACAAACTGATCTTTTTCATCATACCGCCCTCCTACACAAAATCGCTGTCATTGTACTGGTTTTGTTCGTCTATCACGAACTTCTCGTTCTTGTTTTCACCGGAAAACATGAGGACCTTTCCCACGGGGACCAGCTCATAGGTCTCTACAACCGGGGATTCATAAGCCTGTTTCGTATCCATAAAAGAGCATCGGTTTATCAGATTGTTAAAGATACCTATTCGGGAATCCCTACAACTCCCGAAAAAAGAAAGCCGACTCCCATATCAGGGAATCGGCTTGCAAATCTTGAAATTATCTTGTCAGACAGATGACTGCTGCTCCGCAATCCACCGCGAAGGGGTCTTCCCCGTGATGGCTTTGAAATTGCGGAAGAAGGCGGACTCGCTGGAGAAACCGGACTCCTCACTGACCTCGGACAGGTTCCTTCCGGGGTTGGCGCACAGGAGCTCCTGGGCGTGACGGATCCGGAACCCGTTGATATAATCGGTAAAAGATCCGCCGCTGTGGGAGTTGATGCTGGCAGAAATGTACTTGGTATTGGATCCGAGTTGTTGAGCAAGGTCGGCGAGCGAAAGACCCTTCTGCTTATATAACTGACGTTCCTCCATCAGAGCATTGGTGCGGGCGAACAGGGAATCGTCGGAATGAGGTTCCTCCGTCAATCCGGCCGACGGACGGGACAGACGCCTGCGAAGACGGTAGCCGGCAAAAACCGCCAAGCCTCCCGCCAGGGCCCCGCACAGAAGGCCCAGCAGCCAAGGAAGACGGCTCTTTTCCGCCGGGAGCCACGGCTCCCCACCCTCCGGCAGAAAACGATACACCATGCTGAATGGATTGAAATTATCCCGGGGCATCCCGCCCGCTGCCAGAAACGTCCCGTCAGGCAGCAGTATCAAACCTCCGAGGTTATAATTCTCTACCAGTGGATCGGTATAAAACAGTGTCACGGGAGCCTCCCCGCCATCCAATGCTTCCCCATAGCCGATCCGAAGCAGACAGACCCGACCCGTCAGAGATTCTTCCGACCCAACGACCCAGGCCTGGCGGGAATTCCGGTCAGCCAGTACGGGACCCAAATAATCGATGCGTCCCTCCAAGCCCTCAACAGGGATGTCTGCCGCCAGCGGCAACAGGGAGAATTCATCTCCATGCATCAGGATCAAGGCATACTTTCCATCCTTCCGCTTCCCAAGGACCAGATACGAATAGTCTCCCGCAGTCGTATCGCCAATCCGGCCCGAGCGGGCATCGAATCCGTCTCCCACCAGGACCGGCCGCCACTCCGCCAGCAGCGGCACATCCATCGGCCCTCCCCGGAGGCGGTCCACCCGGACATGCAGTGTATCGTTCCGGACACCGAACGGGCCGAAAACCAAAGCGTCCGAAGGGCCCGTAGGGATGATATAAGGCTTGACGCGTTGTTCGGACACTTCTCCGGCATACTCGAACTGCCCGCCGGGCCTGATGATCTCAATCGCATCATCGGCATACCAGTTGCCGGACACCACGACGGAGCCGTCCTCGAGTTCTGCGGCATTGGCAAGTGCCCGCTTTCGGTCCAGGGTTGGCATCGCCTGGAAGGTATGCGATGCAGGATCATATAGTTCCGTACCCCAGCTCTGTCCGATGCCGAAGGGCTCCGCCGAGCCACCACCCAGCAGGACCCGCCCATCTCGGAGCGGCACGAAAAAACCGGAGTCATGGCAGTACAGCATCTCGATCTCGTGCCAGGTGCCGCCCTCGAAATACTCCGCCGTCTGCGTGGGCACGAATCCTGTCGTGTGGCCACCGAAGACCACCGGCTCACCGCCGGGGGACAGGACCATCGTGTGGGAACTGCGCGGGATATTCAGGTCCGGCAGCCGCTCCACGGCCATCTTCCTGACAGGCACATCCCCGCCTGCAGCGGATAATATCGCTACAGGCAGAAAAACGCAAAGAATCAAGAGTAAAGACCTTCTCACTTTCCAAATATACGAATTTTTTCTTCCTGGGACCGATTTCCAACAGAATCAGTGCGACCCCCGATTCAAAAACCGGGGGTCGCATCGAAAAATGCCTTCTTCGGCACCGGATCCCCGATCATGTCGGGGAAGACGAACAGTTATTCTTTCCGCATCGAGGAGACGATCATATAGGCGCAGATGCCGATCAGCGGCAGGATGGCGACGGTTTCGGCGCCGGAGGCGACGTGGCCGGGCGCCACGGTATTCCACGCGTTCATAAACCAGTCCACCTTCGCGAACTTCAGGATGGCGGAGACGACGCCCATCAGCGCGCCGCCGGCGATGAAGCCGCTGGCGATCAGCGTGCCCTTCTCCTGACGGGCCGTGTTGACGGCCGCGTCCTTGCTGCGGGTGCTGACGTACCACGAGATGGCGCCGCCCAGCAGCAGCGGAAGGTTCAGGTCGATGGGGATGAACATACCCAGGCAGAAGGCCAGGGCGGGCACCTTGAACACCGTCAGCAGGATGGCAATCACCGCGCCGATGCCGTACAGCAGCCAGGGAGCGCTGCCGCCGTTCATCATCGGCTGGATCACGGCCGCCATCGCGTTGGCCTGCGGGGCCACCAGGGCGCCGTCGCCCGTGAACCCGTAGGTCTTGTCCAGGATGAGCATCACGCCGCCCACGGTCGCAGCCGCCACGGCGATGCCGAGGAACTTCCAGGCCTCCTGCTTCTTCGGCGTCGTGCCGATCCAGTAACCGATCTTGAAGTCGGTGATCAGGCCGCCGGCGGTGCTCAGCGCCGTGCAGACCACGCCGCCGATGACCATCGCGGCCACCATGCCGGCATTGCCCTTCAGGCCCACCGCCACCAGCACGAGGGCCGTGATGATCAGCGTCATGATGGTCATGCCGCTCACGGGGTTCGTGCCCACGATGGCGATGGCGTTCGCCGCCACCGTCGTGAAGAGGAAGGAAATTACCGCGATGATGACGAGCCCGATGAGGGCCTGCCAGACGTTGTTCACCACGCCGCCGAAGGCGAAGAAGGCGAACACGGCGAGCAGGGCGATGGCGATGCCCCAGACGACCGTCTTCATCGGGAGGTCTTCCTGCGTGCGCTCCGGCTTCTCGGCCGCGGCGCCGCCCTTGCGGGAGAACTCGCCCACGGCCAGGCCCACGGCGCTCTTGATCACGCCGGCGCTCTTGATGATGCCGATGATGCCGGCGGTGGCGATGCCGCCGATGCCGATATGGCGGGCGTATTCCTTGAAAATCTGCTCGGGCGCCATCTGGGAGATGGTCTGGGTAATGCCCGTGCCCATCAGGTCGATCACGCTGCCGCCCCAAATCAGGTTCATCAGCGGGATGATGACCAGCCACACGAGGAAGGAGCCGCAGCAGATGATGAACGCATACTTGAGGCCGACGATGTAGCCCAGGCCGAGCACGGCGGCGCCGGTGTTGAGCTTCAGCACCACTTTCGCCTTGTCGGAGACGACCTGGCCCCAGTGCATCACGGTGGTGCTGAGCGTCTCGGCCCAGGCGCCGAAGGTGGCGACCACGAAGTCGTACAGGCCGCCGATCAGGCCGGCCGCCAGCAGGGTGCGGGCGCTCTTGCCGCCGCCCTCGCCGCTGACGAGCACCTGCGTGGTGGCCGTGGCCTCCGGGAAGGGATACTTGCCGTGCATCTCCTTCACGAAATACTTGCGGAACGGAATGAGGAACAGGATGCCCAGGAATCCGCCCAGCATCGAGCTCAGGAACATCTGCCAGAAATTCACGTCCAGGCCCAGGATGTAGATGGCCGGGAGGGTGAAGATGGCGCCCGCCACCACCACGCCGGAGCAGGCTCCGATGCTCTGGATGATGACGTTCTGGCCCAGGCCGCCCTGCTTTTTCAAGGCGCCGGTCAAGCCCACGGCGATGATGGCGATGGGGATGGCCGCCTCGAAGACCTGGCCCACCTTCAGTCCGAGGTAGGCCGCGGCGGCGGAAAAGAGGATGGTCATCAGAAGACCGAGGGCGACGCTATAAGGCGTTACTTCCAGCGGTTTCTCCTGCGGGCTCAGCAAGGGCCGGTAGCTCTCCCCCGGTTTCAACTCCCGGTGGGCGTTCTCCGGCAGGCTCAGGTTTTTGTTTTCTTCCTTCATGGCGCTCTTTCTGTTTTTTGTAGCGTTCTATGTATTTTTCCAGTTTGGCTTTGTCGATGGCATCCTGGCGGGCCTGGCGGGCCGCTTCCCGCTCGGCCCGGCGCTTCGCCCGGGCCTCCTTGCGCGCCTGCTTCGCCGCGGCCTTGGCGGCGTCGCGCGCATCCAGCTCCGCCCAGCGGGCGTCGCGGCGCGCGATGCGCAGGGCCCGCCTGAGCTCACGGGGAGACATATAAGTCGTATCGGCGGGAGCCGGCTGGCCGGCCTGCGGCGCTCCGCCGCTCACGGCAGCCGAAGACGTGTCCCGTACGGCCCGGGTCGTGGTGTCCCGCGCGGCGATCGACAGGGAATCCCGCGGGGAAAGCGACACGGAATCACGGACGGCCCGGGCGGACGAGTCGGCCGGCGAATCCGCGCCGGAATCCCGGGCGGCCCGCTTCTGCCGGGCGGACTCCAGGGCGGCGTAAACGTCCTTCATATGCCCCGGGAAATAGATGTCGGTCTGGGTGAAGTCCGCGTGCGGATGCGCCTCGTATTCGCTCCGTTCGGAATCCCGGACCACCATCGCGGTTACGTCGAACTTGTCTTTCGGGCGGCGGTCCGGCTGCCAGTTGAAGCCCTTGATGCGGTGTTCCGCCTCGGGGAGCTGGACCACGGGATAGGCGTCGCTCTTGGGATTGTCGAAATAGAACACGCGCTGGACTTCCCCGTTCTCGAAGGTCGCCGTGAGCATCTGCGCCGCCACCCGGTTCACCGTGGCGATCTCGTCGTTCTCCTCCAGGTAGAACAGCGCATTGACGCCGCCCAGCGCATCGAAGCGGCGCAGGGCCGTGGAGTCGTTGAAATACGCGATGATGTCCGTACTCTTGATCTGGTCGAAATAGCCGCCGGGTTCCTCGGTATGGATGAAGGCGTTGGTCAGCAGGTTCGCCCGGTCCATCTTGTTGTTCCGGATCAGCACGAAGAGGCTGTCGGAATTGTACTGGCGCTTTTCCTCGTTCCACACGACCGGTTCCTTGTAGAGCCGCGCGATGGAATCGAGGTCGTTGTAGCGGAGCGAGTCGCAGCGCACCTGCATGTCCCTGCGGAACACGCGCACGTCGCCGGTGGCGAGCAGGAAACCGATCTTGGTGGTGTCGGGCGGGGGTGCCGCGACACTGTCGGCCGCCGCGAGGGAAAGGCTGTCCGCCGATACCGCCAGGGAATCCCGGGCTATCGCGAGGGAGTCCCGGCCCGCGGACAGGGAATCCGGCAGGGCCTCCGGTTCCGCCGGGGCAGGCGGTGCCGGGGGTTCCGGCGCCGCATCGGAAGGCGGCCCGTTCCGGGACGGGGCGTTCCGGCCGTCCAGGCCGCCTGCAGCCCGCTGCCGGGCCGCCGCCTGTCCCTGGGCCAGCGGGTCGTTCCGCTGCGCCTCGGCCGCCGCGTCGGCCGCCTGCTTGGCGGCCCGGCGGCGGTACTCGGAGACCGGGTCTCCCAGCATCTCCTCCAGCCGCCCCTCCGCATCCTGGGCTTCCGCTTCCGGAACGTCGCAGCGCTTCACGGTCTCGTACACGAAACGGGACGCGCCCAGGTAGGTGGTATCCGCATTCTCCCCCGCCTCGTCCCACAGGGCGGCAGAGGCCCGCTTCTCCAGCGTGACCCGGGCGAGCGAATCGACGTAGTGCAGCCGGTCGCCCATCGCCGCCACGCGGTTCTGGGTGTCCTGCACCTGCACGCGGCCCAGCATCAGGATGTCTCCGGACGTGCGGTGGTAATAGAGGCTGTCGCTCCAGGACTCCTGTGTCTCGCCCAGGCCGTGGACGTCGTTGCGGAAGAAGAAGGTGTCCTCGTTCCGCCGGTACCAGCCTCCGCCGGCGGAGAGCATGTTGCCCTCCTGCCAGAAGTCGATGTAGGTCGTGAAATCCGCCCGGGCGGCATTGGAGTCGTAGTTCAGCGAGGTCGTCTTCACGAACACGGAGTCCGTGAACATGTTCACGTTGCCGTTGAAGGTGAACAGGCCGCGGGAGTTGTAGTACAGGCCCTCGTCGCTTTCGATGATCTGGCCGTCCTCACTGATCATCGAGGCGCCGCCCCGGAATACGGCCAGGCTGTCCTGCGTGTTGTAGTCCAGGATGCGGGTGCGCAGGAGATTGTCCTTCTTGTTGCGGAGCTGCACCACCGCCCCGCGGAACTGGGCGAGGCTCTCCTCGACCAGGTAGTCCAGCTTCTCGCTGGTCAGCACGGACTCGCCCTGCATCAGCTGCACGTGGCCGTAGCAGTTGATGAGTTTCTCGTCCACGTGCCAGAGGGCCGTGTCGCAGGAGAGGTAGGTGCCGTTATGCAGAAAAGTGGGGCTGACGGCCTTGCGCGCCATCTTGCCGTTCGTCTCGACCTGTTCGAGGTACTTGGCGTTGAGCAGGCGCACCAGCGAATCCGTCTGCCCGGACGAAGACTGGGCAGACAGCGGAAGCACGGCGCACAGCAGGGCCGTGAGGAGAATCAGGAGTCTTTTCTGATTTTTGCCGCCCATCCTTTCCGCGAGAATTCACAGTCCCCGAACAGCGGGTCTATGACGATGTAGCTGGTATCTATCGACTTGCCCAGGAAATCGTTGATGGCTTCGTTCGCCTTCTGGTTCCGGACCGTGCCCAGGAGTTCCGTGTAGTCCGTTTCGAAGGATGCGGTGTGCGCCGGGACGATGCGGTCCAGGCGGACGATCTTATAGACGACGTTTCCGTCGCGGCCCTCGTTGTCCAGCGAGGCGATCGGCTCGGAAATCTCGCCCACCTGCAGGTTCTGCACGGCGGCGTAGTCCTGCGGCTTGAGCTGGTCGATCTCGAAATAGGCGGAGCCGGTGTTCGGGTCGGCCATCTGGCCGCCGTTCGTCCGGGTGGCGGGATCCTCCGAGTAGAAGCGGGCGGCCGCCTCGAAGGTGATCGTGCTGTCCAGGATCGCGGTGCGGAGGCTGTCCAGGCGCGCGAAGGCCTTCTGCTGGTCTTCCGCCGTGTAGGAGGGTTTCAGGAGGATGTGACGGGCGTTGAACATGTCGCCCCGCTTCTCCAGCACCTCGATGATGTGGAAGCCGTCCGGCGTTTCCACGATCTGGGACACGGTGCCGGGCTTCAGGGACATCGCGGCGTCCGAGAAGGCCGGCCAGAAGATGGTCTTGGAGGCCATGCCCAGCTCGCCGCCCTTGCGGGAGCTGCCCGGGTCCTCGGAATACAGGCGTGCCAGGGTGGCGAAACGCTCGCCGGCGATGATGCGCTCCCGGATGGACAGCAGGCGCTCCTTGACGGCGTTCGCGGCCGCCTCGCGGTCGGGATACACGCAGATCTGGCTCATCTGGTACTTGATCGGCACGACGGGCAGCGAAGCCACGTCCACCGTATCCAGGTACTGCTTGACATCGTACGGGGTCAGTTCCGGGATCTTGCCGGCAATCTCCATCTGCTCCTGCTGGGCGAGGGTCTGCTCCTCGATCTGTTCCCGCCATTCCTGGCGGAGCTTGTAGAGGGGCTTTCCGAAATACTCCTCGAGTTCGTCCTGGCCGCCGGCCAGCGTGAGCGTCTGCGCCGTGTACTGCTCCAGCTGGGAGGTCACCTGGTCCTGGTTGACCACCAGCGAGTCCACGCGCGCCTGCGAAATGAGCAGTTTGGTCTGCATCAGGTTCTCCAGCACCTCGCAGCGGAGGTTCCGGTCGGAGGAATAGCCCTGCACGCGCATCGCCTGCACCTGGGCCTCCACGTCGGAAAGGCTGATCATCTCGCCGCCGACGATGGCGACGGTCTTGTCCACGACTCCCTGGTATTTCTGGGCCGAAACGGCTGTGCACAGGCACAGAAGCAGGCCTGACGCGGCAAATCTCAAGCGTTTATTCATTCTCGTAGATGACAAATTGTTTACTTTCGAGCGCATTCTCCAACAAGTCCCGTTCCAAACCCTTCATCAATTCGTGCTTTCTTCCGCTGACCAGGATGTCCCGGATGCGGGAGGAACAGAACTCCAGCGGGGCGGTGCCGGTGCGCTGGATGTTGCAGACGTAGGCGGCCATCAGGTCGTCGCGGTCCGCGGGTTCATACTGGATCCAGTCGCCCTTCTGCAGCGAGAGCATCTCGCGGTATTCCAGGCCGAAGTACCGGGCGAGTTCGCTGGCGTCCATCCAGGTGTCGGAGCTGTCGAACCAGCGCAGGGCGGTGGACTTCGCCAGGGTGTCGGCACGCTGGAGGTCGCTGTATTCCGAGGAACGCATCATCTTCAGGATGGCGTCCTTGTTCGGCGAGTCCTTCATCACGTCCACGAAGCGGACCTTCAGGACGGGACGCGCGAGCTCGAATTCTTCCGTATGGGCGTCGTAATAGGCGCGCAGCTGCGCGGGGGTGACCAGCGTGTCCAGGCGGTCGTTGATGTAGCGCTGCTCGTAACGGTATTTCAGCAGCGAACGGCGGAAACTCTCCAGCTCCGCGGCCACGTCCAGTTCCGACTTGGACAGTTCCTTTTCGGCCACGTCCAGGTACAACAAGTCCATCGCCCAGCTGTTGATGTACTGCTCGGCGAGCCGGACGCTGTCCGACGCGGGGATCATGTTGGGGATGAACCCTTCCACCTCGGACTTGTACAGCTTGTTGTCGCCCACCTTCGCCACCACCTGGTCATCGTGGATGAGCGTGGAGATGGCGTTGCAGGAGCCGAGCAACAGGGGCAGCAGTATGAGCAGTTTCCGCATATCCGGCAAAGTTAGCAAATAATAATCAATTGCCGTTTTCCGCCGCAATGGCCAGGATGATGGCGTCGATGGCGTCGGTCACCACGCGGCCGGGGGCCGTGCAGTTGTTGACCAGCAGGGAGAACACGATGGTATGGGCGGGGTCGCCGTCGGCCGCCAGGATGTAGCCGCTCAGGCAGCGGACGCCGTTCATCGAGCCGGTCTTCATATGGATGCGGTCCTTGAACTCCTGCTCCGCGTCGGGGAAACGGGTCTCCAGCGTGCCTTTCACGCCGGGAACCGGCAGCGAGGCGAAATAGGCGTCCCACACGGGCAGGGTGGTCATCCGCTGCAGGAAACGGACGAAGAATTCCGGCGAGACGTAGTTCTTGCGCGACAGGCCGCTGCCGTCGAACTGCTGGCAGGCGCCGTCAGTGCGGAGCCCAAGCGCGCGGAAGGCCTCCAGCGCCGCGTCGGAGCAGTCGTCCGGGCCGGTGCCGCGGCCGGACTGCCGGGAAATCATCCGCAGCAGCGTTTCCGCGTAGAAGTTGTCGCTTTCGTAATTGGTGTCCCGCACGATCTCGGCGAGCGTCACGGAACGGGCGGAGCCCAGCACGCGCAGCTCCTCCCATCCGGGCGCGCGGTCGCGGGCGCCGCCGAAGACAAGGTCGGTGCGGATCTCGCCGCGGGTGGTCACGTCGCCGTAGCCGCCCTCGACATTGATCCCTTTCTCCTTCAGGTAATTGCAGAAATAGTAGGCGCAGGTGTAGGCCCCGAAGAGATTAGAGCACTCCAGGGTGTATCCGCGCCGGTCCACCGGGAACGAGCCGGCCACCTCCCCGAAGGGACCGAAGCCGGTGTTCACGTAGTAGAGCGTGTTGGAGGAACGCGCCGCGCCGGTCGTGGCGCTCACCGAATAGCGCATCCAGGGCGTATCGGGATAGCGCGGGCGCACGCTGGGCGCCGATCCGACGGACGGGCCGGGCGTGACGTAGAAATTCTGGGCGTTCTCGAAGAAATTGAGGCCGAGCGGGCCGGCGCCGTAATTGGTGCCGAGGTCGTCGTAGGTCCAGCCGAGGTTCTGCGGCGTGGTCTCGCTGAAGAAACGGGGGTCGCCCAGCACGCGCCCCTCGATGCGGGTAATGCCGGCGTCGGCGAGCAGCTGCGCCCAGCGGCCGAAGGTCGTGGTAAGCGCCTCGGCGCAGTCCGTGCGCGCGCCGGTCGTGGGGTCTCCCCCGCCGAGGATGTAAAGGTCGCCCTTCAGCACGCCGTCGGTGATTTCGCCGGAGCAGGCCAGACGCGTCTCGAAACGGTAGTCCGCCCCCAGCAGGTGCAGGGCGAGGCCGGTCGTGAGCAGCTTCACGTTGGAGGCCGGCACGAGTTTCTGCCGGATGTTCACGGCAGCGACGGTGTCGCCGTCCATCCGGAGGGCGAACACGCCGGTGAGCGAATTGTTCAGCGGATCCTGGCGGCAGATCCGGGACACGGTGCGCTGCGCCTCCGTTGCCGGGGGAATAGCAGCAGTCGCGCTCCAGGCGGAAAGCAGAAGCGCGACTGTCGTCAGGATGTTTATTTTCCTCATTTGACCGCTTCCTTCACGGCGGCACTGAGCTTCTCGTAAAGGGCGTCGGTCCGGGTCAGGACTTCCTTGCGCAGTTCGTTGTAATAGGACTTCCTGGAACCCTCCGGCTTGGCGTTCACCTTGTCGCGGAGTTCGTTGAACAGGTCGATGGCCTCTTCCATCAGTTCGCTGACGCTGCCGTCGGTAACGTTGGGGTTCACGCAGGCGACCACGGAGCAATCCTCCACGAAAGCGCTCAGCACGTACTCGATGTCTTTCTTGATGTCTCTGAGATTCATAGCATTCTATATTATTCGGTGCAAAGATACAAATTATAATTGGATTTCAATATCCGGAATGACGGACTGGAAGCGGCCCGTTCACCGAGAAAAACGCCCGTTCACCGATTATTTTCTTCAAGGATCGGGGACGGGCGTACTTTTGCGGCGTAATCAAACACGACAACGCCATGAAACACATCCACACCGTCCTGCTGCTCCTTGCCCTGCATCTCTCCGCTTTCTCCGCCCTGGCCGACAAAGGCCGGAGGGCGCCTGAAGACGACCGGAACGACCCCGTCGCCATCCCGCTCGGGAAAGAAATCGCCAAATCGGGCTGGAACGTCGGCGTACTGCCCGCTTTCTCCTACAACAACGACCTGGGATTCCTGGTCGGTGCGCTGGCGCAGGTGTACGACTACGGTGACGGCAGCGTGTATCCCAACTACCGCCACAAGTTCTCGGCCAACGTGAACATCTATACCCGCGGCGCCCGGCAGCTGGGCCTGAATTACGATTCCAAGTACCTGGTTCCCGGCATGCGCGTGACCGCCGGCCTGGAGTATATGGACAACCCCCTCTGCGGCTTCTACGGCTTCAACGGCGCCGTGTCGCCCTACCACGCCGACCTGGACCAGCGCAAATCCGCGGACGGAACGGACGGGGTGGCCTTCTATGCCGACCACCAGCGCCTGTTCCGGACGACGCTCGACGTGCAGGGGCGCCTGGCCGACGGACTGAACTGGATCGGCGGCGTCAGCTATTCCTGGCAGCATTATTCGGACGTCGCCTTCAAGGTCTATGACGGGCGGGAGTCCCTCTTCCACCAATACGTGCAGAACGGGCTGATCCCGGAGGCGGACACCCGCGGCCACCGGGCGGAACTGAAGGGCGGCCTCGTGTATGACACGCGGGACTTCGAGCCCAACCCCGCCCGCGGGCTCGTGGCGACCGTGACCGCCACCGCCGGCGCCAGTTTTTCGGAAGGCGCCCGGGGCTCGCTGCTCCTTTCAGCGGATTTCCGGCAATACCTGCCCCTGTGGCCCGGCCGGATCACGCTGGCTTACCAGTTGTGTTACAAGGGCCTGCTCGCCGGCTCGCTCCCCTTTTACGCCCTGCCCGCCTTCTCGATGCGCGGTACGTTCGGCAGCCGCATCACGGGCAACGGCGTGGCCTGGGCTTCCGCCGACCTGCGCCTCAACCTGGCGAGCTTCCGGGTCCTGAAGCAGAACTTCCAGCTCGGACTGGTGGGCTTCGCCGATGCCGGCGCGGCCGTGCAGCCCTATGAACTGCAGCGGCAGACCGCCCTGGGCGGCGTCACCGCCGGGAAAACGCTGGACGGCGTGGACGCCGGTCCCTACCGGAGCATCTTCGATCCGGACATCGCCGTGCGCGAACGGCTCCACAGCAGCGTGGGCGGCGGATTCTGGTTCGCGATGAACCGCAATTTCATTACGGCGGTAGAGTTCGGCCGTCCTCTGAATCCGCAGGACGGCAGTTTCGGCGTGTACATCAATCTGGGCTTTTCATTCTGAAATGATTATCTTTGCGTGACAACGGACCGCCCATGTCACGCAAACGGCTTACCATATTCATCTGCGTCCTGCTGGCGCTGCTCGTGCTGCCCACGACGCTGCCCTATCTCCTGGGGCATCTCGTACTCCCCTGGTGGGCGTTCGTATTCTATTCCTGCATCATCCTGGTCAACGCCGGCATCTATCTGCTGCAGCGCTGCCTCCTCATCGACCGCTATTTCGTGCAGGGCCGGATCGGGGCTTATGTGCTTCTCAGTGCGGCGGTCCTGATTCTCGGGCTCGGAATCCAGTACTGGCTGCATGCGCTGTTCAGCCGCTTCGAGATAGCGGAAGGCCTGACCGTCTACGATTATCTCGGTTTCGGAATCAGCCTCTCCCAGCTGATCATGATGTCCGTGCTGCAGCTGGTCACCACTTTCATCGCCCTGGCCGTCGGGATGTCGGATGAATGGCGCCTCGCGGCCTTCCGTTACCACGAGGCGGAAAAGAAAAACCGGGCGCTTACCCGCGACGTGCAGGACCTGAAAGGCATGGTGGACGCCCTGAAACGGCCGTCGCCGCAGGATACCATTTCCATCAAGATCGACCTGATGAAGAAACAGCTGCCCCTGGACGACATCCTCTACGTGCAGAGCGACGGCGACTACATCGTCTTCCACCTGGCCGACGGGGCGGCGCCGATGGTGCTGATGACCCTCAAGGCGCTGGAGAAGCAGCTCCCCTACGGGCGCTTCTGCCGCATCCACCGTTCCTATCTGGTCAACGTGGACAAAGTCGAGGGGCTGAAGGGAGGCAGGGTCTCCGTCGCGGGCAGCCAGCTCCCGCTGTCCGATTCCTGCAAGGCCCAGTTCCTGGAAATCCTGTCACACAAGCCGATCTCGGTGAATCAGCCGACCGTGAACATGCCGTCGTAGAAGGTCCATTCCTCCAGCAGCTCATCGATGTTGGAGCCGTCTTCGTTGATGTCCGCCTCCCAGGCGCGGCTGTAGCTGGTGGAGTCGTATTTGATCAGGAAAACGCCTTCGTCCAGTTTGGTGAAGGACAGGGAGGAATAACAGTTGTAACTGCCGGGGCTCTCATAGGCGTCCTCGGCATACCAGCGGGTCCCTTCCTCCAGGTCGGGATTGTAAAGTTACGGAAATATTCGTATAATTGTAAAACCGATTAATAACCCTATACCTATACCAGATGAGACCTCGTTTTTTATTCTGCTGCCTCGCCGCCCTGGCGCTGCAGTTCTGCCTCCCCGTCATTTCCGACGCGAAGGAGGATGCACCCCGGATCGAAGCCACCGTCCATCTTGACCAGGAAGGCGCGCCCATCCATCCTTTCGTTCACGGCATGTTCACGGAACTGCTGGGCAACATGTTCGAGAACGGTATCTGGGCGGAGATGCTCTCCGACCGCAAATTCTTCTATCCCGTGGACAATTCCGAGACGCTGACACCCCGCAACTCCCGGCGGCACCAGCTCCGCTGGCGTCCCGTCGGACCGGAGTCCTCGGTCACGATGGACAAGGAGAATCCCTATGTAGGCAAGCAGTCGCCCGTCGTCAGCCTGGGCTCCGGCCGGAACGGTATCCGGCAGGCCGGCCTGTGGCTGGAGAAGGGACGGGCGTATGAAGGCCGCGTCATCCTCCGGGCCGACGGTTCCGCGAAGGTCTCCGTCAGCCTGGTCTGGGGTCCCGGCCCCGCCGACCGCCAGACCGTCGTATTCGACGGACTGACAAAGAATTACAAAAAGTACTATTTTAACTTTACGGCCGGTGCGGACGTGCAGGACGCCGCCCTGGAGATCGTGGGAGAAGGCAGCGGCTGCTTCGGGATCGGAGCCGTCTCTCTGATGCCGGCGGACAACCTGGAAGGCTTCCGGGCCGACCTGGTCGGAATCCTGAAGGAAATCGGCTCCCCCATCTACCGCTGGCCGGGCGGCAACTTCCTGTCCGGTTATGAGTGGCGCGACGGCATCGGCGATCCGGACCAGCGTCCGCCCCGCTACGACTATGCCTGGAACACGGTGGAGTCCAACGACATGGGCACCGACGAATACCTGACCTGGTGCCGGCTGCTGGGCAGCGAGCCCTACCTCGTCGTGAACACCGGATTCGGCGACGCCTACTCCGCCGGACAGTGGGTGGAATACGTGAACGGCGCCGAGAGCACCCCGATGGGGGCCCTGCGCGCGAAGAACGGACACCCCGCTCCCTATGGCGTGATCTACTGGGGCGTGGGCAACGAAGGCTACGGCGAGTGGCAGCTCGGCCATATGTCCCCTGCGCACTATGTGCTGAAGCACAATTACTTCGGCGAGGAGATGCTGAAGAAGGACCCGTCCATCAAACTCATCGCCTCGGGCGCTTCCGTCCCGGAGCAGAGCAGCCAGTACCGCAATTACCGCAAGCCCTTCCAGACCGAGCTCCCGGTCCCGTTCCTGGGCGACTTCGACTGGACGGGACAGCTCCTGAAGGGCTCCCTGGAATACATCGACTATATGTCCGAGCACATCTATCCCAACGCGAACGCCTACTTCGACGACGCGACGGACAGCTGGGTTCCCCATCAGTTCGAGTTCCTCGAGTCCATCCGCCTGGCCGCGAACCGGGTGAAGAATTCCGTCGAATCGATGGACAAGTATGAGGAAATGATTCCGGGCGTGAAGGAGAAGCACGTGCCGTACTGGATCGACGAGTGGGCCGGCGGGCGCGGACGCGGCTTCCAGGGCACCATCAGCGCCGCCGTGACCCTGCACGAGATGTACCGCTACAGCTATTATGTGATGATGGCCGGCATCACCAGCGTCGGCAGCCTCTACACCTATAACGACAACAAGGCCACGATCAGCGCCACCGGCTTGCTGTTCAAGCTCTTCATCGAGCATCTGGGCGACCTCCCGCTGAGCCTGGACGGCAATTCCCCGCAGAAGGAGATGCCGGGAACCCACTTCGTGGACATTCCCCTCGAGCCGTCCGGCAGCCCGACCTATCCGCTGGACATCTTCGCCAGCCGGAACAGCAAGACCGGGAAAGTGACCGTATCCGTCGTGAACCCGACCGAGGAGCCGCAGAGCGTCGCCCTGAACTTCGCGGGCGGCAAACTGGACACGAAGACCAAGGTCACCGTCTATGCCCTCGCCCCGGCCCAGGCCACCGACGCGAACACGGTGGACAATCCGGACGTCATCCGGCTCCAGACCCGCACCGAGAAGCCGGCGACGAAACTTACGGTTCCGGCGCACAGCGTCACCCTTTACGAGTACGCCGTCAAGTAGCATCGCCCGTTCCGACAAGAAAGGAGGCGGCCGGAAGTTCCGGCCGCCTCCTTTCTGTCTTACGGACTGCTAGCGCATCTCCTTGAGGACCTCGGCGATCGCCGCGTCCAGCTGGGGATCCTTCCCCTCGAGCCGGTCCTTGAAGGTGTTCCTGACGTAGATGTCCGGCTTGACGCCGGTATTCTCCAGGTCGGAGCCGTCGATGACGCTGTAGCAGCCCCACGCCGGCATGCGGCAGGTGGAGCCGTCCAGCAGCCGGACGGACGAGGTGAAGATGATCCAGCGGTAGGTCTCCGTGCCGACCAGCTTCGCGATGCCGAGGGTTTTGATGCCGTTGGAGGTCACCTCGGCGTCGGAAAGGCTGTGCTCGTTGACGAGTACGACGATGGGCCGGTCGGCCGGGGTGACGTTGGGATGGCTCGTGCGCGGGAAATCACGGTAGGCCCACTCGAAATGGGAACGGCCGCGCAGGAAATCGATGACCTCCTTGTGGACGTTGCCGCCGTTGTTGTACCTCAGGTCGAGGATGAGCGCATCCTTGTCGAACACTTCCGTATGCATCTTCAGCAGGAACGAATTGAGGTCTTCGTCGCCCATCGCACGCATGTGGATGTATCCGACCCGGTCGCCGGTCTTCTCCTTCACCATGTCGGCACGCTGCTCCTCCCACTCCTTGTACGCAAGGGTCTTGAGGGCGGAGAAGGTCGTGGTGTGGACCTTGGCGTCGAACTCCTTGCCGCCGCGGCTGAACGTGAGCTTCAGCTCTTCCATCGGCACGGCGCCCGAGAAGTATTGCTCGCGGTTCGCGGCCTTGTCCACCCGCACGCCGTTCACGGCGACCAGTTCATCCCCTTTCTTCACATCGATCCCGAACCGGTCGGCCGGGGAATCCGCCAGGATGCCCGCGACCTTGTACGGCGAGGCGTTGTCGAAGAGGATGCCCGTGCCGTAGCTGCGGATCCGGGTTTCGTTCTTCTCCTCGGCGCCGGTGGAGTTGAATCCCAGGTGGGAAGAGTTCAGCTCGCCCAGCAGGTCGGTGATGAGCGTACGGAGATTGGCCCGCGTCCGCACGTACGGAAGGAGCGAGGCATAGTAATCCCGCACCGCCGGCCAGTCCGCGCCGTGGAAACGGACATCGTAGTAGTTCTGCTCCAGGACCGCCCAGGTTTCATAGAACATCTGCCGGAATTCGTCGTCCAGCACCGCCTCCACGTCTTTCTTGACCTCGGTCTTGGTGGCGGATGCTGCGGCCGGGTCGACCTTGTAGATGGCTCCCGAGGACAGGCAGTACAGCGCATCCTTGCAGCTGAAGAAGGAGCCTCCGCTCAGGTCCTTGACCTGCTTGGGCTTCGCGTCCGGGTCCGAAATCTCCAGTGAGAAGACGCCCGGGGTGCCCGCACCCATAGACCGGTACAGGAGGTAGTCCTTCCCCTTGACGGAGAAGATGTACGGACTCCCCTGGAACCCTTCGCGCTCCACCCGGGTCATTCTTTCGTGGATGTCCTTGAAGTCGATCACGACCGTCGAGTCCTTCTTCGGCTCGTCCTTTTTGTCCCGGAACAGGCTTTCTACGTTTTCGGACTTGAACGGGGTGTCGTATTTCCGGAGCGGAAGCTTGTAGAGCGCAGGCCTGGCCCCCCGGGGGAACGAGGTGGCGGTCAGGTTGGCCAGCAGGTACATGTATTTCCCGTCGGGCGTGAACACGGGGCTCTGCTCCATGGAGGCGGAACGGGTGAAATTCCGCAGGCTCCCGTCCTTGAGATTGTAGAGGAAGATGTCCGGGTCGAACATGTGCATCGCATCGAATGCCAGCCAGTTGCCGTCGTCCGAGAAGGCGAGGTCATAGCGCTGGAAAGACCAGAACTCCGCCTCGGCCACCTTGACCGTGGTGCCCGCCTTCATGTCGTGCAGCATCACGGCGCGGCTTCCGTCGATGAAGGCCAGCTTCTCGCGTTTCCGGTCCGCCTGCAGGCATTTGGTGTTGTTCTCCGTGCGGAAGACGGGCGTTTCGGCCGCGCTCCCGTCGGCCGCAATGCGGTAGAGGTTCGTCCAGCCCCTGTCCGTCCGCGTGTAATAGAGGGTCTTGCTGTCCGCGCCCCAGGCCACTTCGTCCACCCGTTCGTCCGAAGGGGTTTCCAGCTTCCGGAGATACTTGCATTTCGTGTCGGAGACGTACAGTCCCCCGCGGATGACCAGGGCGAACTTCTTCCCGTCGGGCGAGACGTCCGCCGCGGTGGGCGTCTGTCCTTCGAACGAACGCCTGACCCCGACGCTGCCGGAAGCGATCCGGACCTGCGGAACCGTCACCTTCGCCGTGGAAGGCTCCAGGACGTGGATCTCATAGTCCTTCAGGAACACGATGGCCGATCCGCCGAACGCAATGGACGGATACTGGACCGACTTGTCGAAGGAGGTGAGCTGCTGCGGCTTCCCGCCCTTCACATAACGGACGATGTTGGATTCCTTGTTCAGCTCGTCGCTGACGTAGTAGACGTTGCCGTCGCGGTCGGCCATCGGCCACTGGTCCTTGCCGATGTAATCGGTCAGTTCCGTGTAGGCCCTGGTGCGCGGATTCCAGCTCTTGATGTTGGGATTGTGGTCGCCCACATAACGTTTCCGGGTGGGGAAACTGATGCTCTCCATCGACTCGTTGAAGAGGAATTCCCCTGTCTTGGGATTCTCCGCGAGGTTGACCACGGTGTTGAAATACCCGTCGAACATCAGCTGGGGCGTACCGCCCGCAACGGCCACCTTGAAGGTGGTCTTGCGGGCGCCGGCGCGGGTGGATTCGAAGTAGATCCAGTCCGACTTGGGCGACCAGCCCACCGGCGTGTCCGGCGCTTCGTGGAAGGTCAGCTGGACGGCCTGCCCGCCCGCGACGGGGACGACATAGACGTCGTTGTTCCCCTGGATGTCGGAGCTGAAAGCCAGCCATCTGCCGTCCGGCGAAACGAGGGGCGAGTCCTGGACCCCGGGCATCGTGATTACGGCCGTGGCCTGACCGCCCTCCACGGGGACGGAAAAGATGTCGCCGTCATAGCTGAAGTAGATCTGCTTCCCGTCCGGGGAAAGCGACGGGTGCGAAGCGAAGCGGATGTTGTCCGCCAGGCACACGACGGCGGAGGCCGCCAGCGCGGCGGCCAGAAGGGTGAGTTTCCGGATCATCTTATTTACCTTGCATCTTGTTGGTTGCCCATTCGATGAAGTATTTCATGTTCGGGCCGTCGGTGTGGCCGCCGGCGTGCTGGCGCCAGGCCAGTTCGCCGTCCAGCAGGCCGGTGAGCACCGGCGGCATAGGCTCCTTGCGGTAATCGTTGGAGATGCCGAGATCCCGGGCGCCGAGCAGCTTGAACACCTCGCCCGCCGCCACGGTCGCCTGCCAGCTGCCGTACTGGTCCAGCCACAGGGCGTCGCCCTGCTCGGGAACGCCGTAGCTGATGAACACCAGGCGCGGCGCGCAGAGCGCGATGAGCTCGTGGGAATCCACGGGCAGCATGTCGGCGGTCCAGGCGCCCGTCTTCGACTCGATCGCGCAGTATTTGATGTAGTTGCCGGCCATCCAGTGGTACTCACCGGAATTGGCGAGATTCTCCAAGCCCTCGCCGAAGAAACGGCGGTGCAGGGTGGCGCCGCCCTTGCCGGAAGAGCCGATCAGGCCCATATAGAAGCGCTCCTCGAACGCCAGCGTCACCAGGGCGGCCTTGCCGTAGCGGGAAACGCCCTCGATGCCGACGTGCTTGGCATCCACGTCCGGGTCCGTCTCCAGATAATCCAGGCCGCGGGCGGCGCCCCAGGCCCAGGCGCGCAGGGAGCCCCAGTCATCCGGCTTGCGCGGCTGGCCCTTGTTCACCAGGCCGATGATGCCGCGGGTGAGGCCCGCGCCGTTGTCCGCCTGGATGCTGCTGGGATCGATCATCGCATACCCCCAGCCGGCGGCGAGAAGCTGCTGGTTGGACGGCGGGTCCTGGCCGGGCGCCTGCTGCTGCGGACGCATGAACGCGGCGAAGGGATTGGCCGGCTCGAAAGGCTGCCAGGCGGGATATTTCTTCATCAGTTCGGCCGTCTCCGGATCGTTCTCCAGGATACGGCGCAGGACCTTGTTGATGACGGCCATATCGTCTCCGCCGGGCTTGACGGGATTCGGCAGGTTCGCGCCGCCGAACATCATCAGCAGGGGAACCGGCCCCTTGGCGTCGGCGGGCGTGACGACCACCATCTTGATGTCCACGTTGATGGACGGGCAGGCGGAATTGTCCACGTGGCCCCGGAGCTGCTTGGCCTTGGCCCGGATCCGGCCGACGAACTCGATCTCTTCCGCTTCGACGGTCCAGGTCACCCCGGGAACGTTGTCCGGGACACGGCCGTACACCTCGCTTTCGAAGCCCTCGACGATTTCCGGCCGGCGGACCTCCCACCACTGCTTGGCGGTGGTCACCTTCTTGCCAGCCTTCGTGCGGAGGATTTCCGGAAGCACCGGGAAGGGATTGGCCTTGCTTTCATCGTAGTTGGCCGCGAAGGGACTCTTCTCGTCCGCATCGAAACCGCGCCGGATGGACTTGATGCCCAGCTGGTCCATCATGTTCTGGTGGTCTTGTTCGGCGGTGAACGTTACCGGCGCCTGCGCAAAGGACGCTGCGCAGAACAGGCAGCCGGCGAGCAAAAGGATGGTCTTTTTCATATCAGGGGATTATTTGTTTCTTCCGCTAAGTTAGTCTTTTATACCCAAAAAAGAAACGGTTTCCTAAAAATACCAGGGCCGCGCGGCCACGCTGCGGATCCCGGAACCGTCTTCCACGTGGCCGAGGATGCGGCGCACCGCGAGCGGCTGCCGGTCGTAGAAGTCCTCGCCGTCCGGCGTGAGCGAGCTGATGCGCACCAGCTGCGAGGAATGGATGATCTTCCGGTCGCCAAAGTACATCGCCACGTGCGAGACCACCATCCGCCTGCCGGGACTCGCGGGCGTGCCGTAGAAGAGCAGGTCGCCGGGACGCATCTGCGCGAAATCATAAGGGATCTCCTCGCCCGTAAAGATCTGCTCGCGGGCGTTGCGCGGCAGCACGATCCCCGCCTGGCGATACACGAACTGGGTGAAACCGCTGCAGTCGAAGTGCTTGATGCTCGCCCCGCCCCACATGTAGGGCGTGCCGAGCAGTTTCCGCGCCGTCGCGAGCAGGCTCTCCTCCGAGGCCTCCCGGGTGCGGACCCATTCGTCAAAATCCATCACGTCATAGGCGCGCGCCCAACAGGCCCGGCCGGAAGGCAGGAACACCTGCACCCAGCCCGGACGGCTTTCAGTGCCCTTGCGCACCAGGTCCGCCATCGTGAAATCGCACACCCGGCCGGCGAGGGCGGACGGTTCCGTGAACAGGTGGGCGTACTCCGCCACGCAGATGTACTTCGGCGCCGCGATCCAGGCATCCTTGCCCGCCTCGTCCGTGAAGGCCAGGTTCATTTCCGTGGTCCAGACGTCCGGATAGTCCGGCGCGTCCACCTGCCGCCAGTAACGCTCGGCGTCCTTCACCCGCAGCACCGTGCCCATCAGGCACTGGGTTTCGTTGCCGGATTCATAGTCCGGCGCCAGCCGCAGGAAGCAGGAAGAGCTGTTCACGACCGCCCACTGCGGGCCTTCATATGCCTGTGCCCGGAGCGGGGCCGTCAGGAAAAAGGCGCCCAGGACACCCAGTAAGGTAGGGATTCTCAGAACCATTTGCTGATATATTTATAACAGTTGATCGCATATTTTCCGCTGGCCGGCGGATCCGGGAGGATGATGACGGTCGTCCCCACCCCCACGCGCTGCTTCAGGTCGGTGATGTCTTCGTTCCGCAAGCGGATGCAGCCCTCCGTGGCCCGCGTCCCGATGCTCTCGGGGAACGGGGTGCCGTGGATGCCGATATCTACGAAGCCGGGAACGTTCAAACGCAGGAACCACGGCCCGTATGCCTCCGGAACGGGCCCGTTTCCGTCCTTGAAGTCGTGCGAGAGCCCCCGGGAGTTGAGCACTTCGGTAATCTTGAAGATTCCCTCCGGGGTCTTGTGGTCGCCGCGGGAACGCTTGGGACCGTAATTCACGGCGCAGGAACTGCCGTATTCCCGGAGCGTCGCCCCCACCGGGTCCACCAGGAAGAGCTTGGACGCCTGCTTGTCCACCACGATGAAGGGATCGCCCTCCGCCAGGTCCAAAGACCTCGAAAACCGTCCCTGCGCCCCGGCGGAAAACGCCGGCGGCAAGGCCAGTAAAAAGACAAGGACCATCTTCATAAACCCAAGCATAAATTGGCCGGCATCAATGCGTAGCATCGTGAATCAGACCGAGAAGGCCGTCGACGATGCCTTTCTGGGCATAGCCCTGCTTGTAACCGGAGCCGAGCACCTCGAACACCTGGGCGCCATAAGATTCATCATCCGGAATGTAGCCGCCGCGGCCGCTGTTGTGGCCATCCGTCACGGTGGTCATCATCGTGAAGGTATACGGCGACTTGTTCTTCAAATCTACGGCTATCTGGTTGTAAGGTTCGCCGGAAACGGCGCAGACGGGAATGTCATCCAGCATCACGAGACCGATTTCGAGCGAGATGTCCCCGGCGTCCTCGTATTCTCCCGCATAACCGGCACGGCCGCCCCCGTTGGTCTGGCGCCGGCCCGGGCAGATAACGTGCGCGCGGGCAGCCTCCAGCGTGACGTCGGTTTCGAAACGGCGCATCATCATAATCACGTATTTCACTTCCTCGCCCAGCAACTGACCATAGCTTTCGGCCATCTTCTTCTGCTCTTCCATCAGGCGGTGCGTCTCAGGATCGTTACGGTCCAGGCCTAGGCCGCCCGGGGGCATCCGGTTGGAAATGTCTTCACCCCGTTTGGCATAGTCCGCAATGCGAATGTCGCGCAGGTCGAAAGTCTGTTGGAAATAGAGCGGATTCTGGTCGCCTGCGGCGCCGGACGAGAACATCGCCACGAAATCGGGGCCGTAGCGACTTTCGATATACTCCTCGGACTTGCCCGGGAAGTCGCCGGTAATCATATCCAGCTGCCCGGTTATGACGGCGTGCATAGCATAGTTGTAGTAGGTGGCGAGGGGTTTGCCGTCGAGGCTCTCGAAATAGATCACGCCCACCGTCTTGTCAGACTTGCCGTCGTAGTCCGGACCTTCCCACCACGTCCCGCGCTCGGGATCGAAGAGGTCGCGCTTGACGTTCAGGTAACTCACGCCTTTGCCCACGCCCACCTTGGCGGGAACCATATTCCGGTATGCCTGTTTGACCGCCTGATACATCCGTTCGGTCAACTCGTCCGGCGGCACGGTGCCGGTCGAATGGCAGTGCGTGCCGTTGTAGATGATGTTGCCCTGCGGGATGCCGAACTCCTTCTCGATACGATCGTTCACGGCGTCAACGCAACGCTGGTTGGGATTGCCGTCCACATTCGCGAAACCGGCAATGTTCCTGCCATTCGTAAACAGGATGACACGAACGTGCGTCCGGTCGAGGATCCCATAGGAATTCCTGCCCAGCTGGTCTTCGGAAGGCGTGACGTCCACCTTGGCCGCACCGACTTTCAACTGGCCGCGGAAATGGTCTTTTGCAAAGGCCTGGCACGATACGAGCAGAAGCGCGCAGGCTACAAGGATATGTCTGATTTTCATATTATTATGTTTACTGTTTCTTCTAAAGCGGCATCGCCCCCTTGCAGGAGCATACGTAAGCGGCGGTTTCGTTCGCCAGACGCTGGGCGTCAGACAGGGAGAGCCCGCGCAGGTATGCGACTACGAAGGCAGCGGTAAAGGAATCTCCGGCACCTACGGTGTCCACGACCTTCACCTTGCCCGCCTTTTGCGGAAACGATTCGTCCTCGGTAATGACCTCGCTGCCGTCGGCGCCCTTGGTCAGGATGACGAGCTGCAGCCCATAGCGGGCAATCAACGCACGGCAGGCTGCGGTATCGTCATCGCCAAGACCGAACATATCCGCCACAATCCGGATTTCTTCGTCATTGATTTTCAGGATGTCGGCCAGTTTCAGGGATTCATCGATCACCTCCCGGGAATAGTAATGCTGACGGAGGTTGATGTCGAACACCCGCAACGCCTCCGGCCGCGTGGCGCGCAGGAAGCGGAGCACGGAGTCGCGGGAAGCCATACGCTGCACCAGGGAGCCGAAGCACACCGCGTCTGCGCGGACGGCGAGCGCCTCCATCTCCGGGGTGAACGGGATGTTGTCCCAGGCCACGTCCTCCGTAATGTTGTAGGAGGGCACCCCCTTGGCGTCCAGGCTCACCCGGACCGTGCCGGTGGGCTGGTCCGTCACCGCGATCAGGTGATTCAGCCGTTTCTCCGCGACAATTTCCATAATCTCGGCGCCAAGCGGGTCGTCGCCGACGGCGCTCACCGCCCAGCCCTCCTCGCCGAGGCGACTGGCGTGATACGCAAAGTTGGCCGGAGCGCCGCCCAGCGCCTTGCCGCCGGGGAGCATATCCCACAGGATCTCCCCGATCCCGACGATTACCTTTTTCATACCTTATCCTTCTTGAACATATAGGCCAGATAAACGAGATAAATCACGCCCAGGTTGATGACCAGGACAGAACCGATCTGCGATCCAAGCGCATCGGAAAGGATTCCCATCAGCAGCGGGAAGACCGTGCCACCGATCAGGCCCATGATCATCAGGCCGGACATCTCGTTGTTCTTCTCGGGCAGATAGAGCAGCGCCTTGGAAAACACCATGGAGAAGATGTTGGAGTTACCGAAACCGACCAGCGCAATGGCGATATAAAGGCCCGCAAGGGAATGACACACGAACAGGCCTGCCATCGACAATACCATACAGAACACGCTGATCGCGAAGAACTTCCCAAGCGGGAACCTGGCCAGGATGAAGGATCCGGAAAAACAGCCCAGTGTACGGAAAAGGAAATAGATGCTGGTAGCGATGCCGGCCTTCTCAAGCGGCAGCGAAAGCCGTTCCATGATAATTTTCGGGGCGCAGGTATTCACGCCGACGTCGATGCCGACATGGGCGACAATCCCGAGGAAGAACAGCAGCACGGTGCTGTCGCCGAGGAGCTTGAGGCAGTCGAGGAACCCGGACGACTTGTCCCTGGGTATCTCCTCATCAATCCTTGTCATCCACAGATACACCGTGGCAATGACGGCGAACACGAGGAAAACCGGGTAGAGCAGGCGCCAGTTGCCGAACTGGACGGAAGCCCAACCCGCGATAATCGGTGCGATGAAGGAAGCGATGGCTTTGATAAACTGGCCGAAGGTCAGCGTACTTGCCAGTTTCTCCCCGGTCACGATGCAGGTGATAAGCGGGTTGAGGGACACCTGCATCAGCGTGTTTCCGATGCCGAGCAGGCAGAAGGAAACAAGCATAACAGGATAATTGTATGCAATCTTGAACATCGGCAGAACCATCGCCAGGGCCGTAACGACCAGGCTGAGCAGCACCGTCTTCCGCTTCCCTATCTTGTTCATCAGCAGGCCCGTGGGCACGGACAGGAAGAAAAACCACAGGAACACCATCGACGGCAGGAAATTCGCCATCGTATCGGACAGCGCAAAATCCGCCTTTACGTAGTTCGTCGCCGTGCCCACCATATCCACGAATCCCATCGCGAAGAACGCGAACATGATCGGCAGCAGTTTGGACAGGTTGGATTGTTTTGCATCCATTTGTCTGAGATTTGTTTTATCTGTTCCCGGCGCCACCCTGACCGCGCATACGGTTCACGGCCTCGAACTGCCCAGGACGCACCGTATCGAGCCAGTTGGCATTCGTACGGGGTTTCGAAGACCTCTCGACCGCGTGGACCTTGAGGTCCTGGCCGCCGAGGACGATCCGGTCGAGGAACGAGTCGATCTCGTTCCAGAACCATTTCAGCGGGAGGAGCGCCATGGCGTGGTCGCCGCCAACATACTCGTTGAGCATATAGGGGACGTCCATCGCATAGAGTTGCTGGCTGATGTAGTAGGGTCCGAAACCGTGGCGGTTCGGACTGCGCTCCACATCAAAAGTCACGGTAGGGTCCGCAGAGCCGTGGAAGAAGCACATCGGACAGGGTTTCCTGTCCCATTTGAGCTCCGTATCGTTGTCGCCGGTCAGATAGACGGCACCCGCCATCGGGATCACGCCGGCATAGTTGAATCCCGCAGGAAGGTTGTCCTTTGCGACCTTGTGACCCGTGCAGATATAGTACTCTGCGTTCATGCTGTTGATGGCACCCGCGCTGCTGCCGCTGATGACGATTTTATCGGGGTCGATGTTGTACTCGTCGGCATGCCGGACGAGCCAGGTGGTTGCCGCATACAGATCCTCCACGCCAATGTCTATCGCGTATTGGAAAGCATTGTATCCCTCCGGGGGCGTGATAAGCGGTTTTCCGTCCCGGCCGCGGGCGGAGCCGAGCCGATAGTCGATGGCAACGCAGACCCAGCCTTTTTCGCAGAGGTGGTCGTACAGGGGGTTACAGAGCGCATCCACCCTTGAACCCATAGCCCAGGCACCGCCAAAGGAATAGATGAATACCGGACGCTTGCCTTCCGTCTTCTGGTCTTTGAACTGGTAGATGTCCATCAGGATGGGCTTGGCGTCGCGGACCACGAACTCCACGGTAGACCTGTCGGCTTTGGATACAATCTGCGGCGGCTGCCATTGCGGCTGCGCGCCGGCCGTAAGGGCAAATACCGTTGCAAGCACTGCCCCCGGAATCAATGATTTCTTCATAGGTCAGAATTTTAAAATAGCCGCAGAGACCGGGGAAAGCGTGATCGTATCACCCTTCCGGGACTGCTTGTATGTGCACTTCCTATAGCTGCCGCCGATGATCTCCGGTTTCACGTTTTCGTTCGGAAGGGTTACGGAAACCTGCTTGCCGGACGGGTTGAGCACCACCCGGCAGCGTTCGTTTCCGAGTTTGCGCTCATAGACCATCGGATACGGCTGGTCCAGGCTGCTGACCAGCTTCCAGGAAGCGTCGGCACCGAGCGCCTTGACATCCCTGCGGAGTTTCAGGAGCGTCCGGACATAGTTCAGCAGGGAGTTCGGGTCATTCTCTTCTTTCTCCACGGTCATACGGTCCGGATCCGGATCTTGCGGGATGTAGATCTTGTCGATGGGAGCCGTGGAGAAACCGCCGTTGGCCGTACCGTCCCAGAGCATCGGGATGCGGCAGCCGGCCCGGAATCCGGAGCCGTCGGTCGAAGGGGCGGCCGGGTTCTGCTTGAGCCCGATCTCGTCGCCGTAGTAGATGAACGGCACGCCGGGCATCGTCAGGAAGAAGGTCATCGCGACCTTGAGTTCCTCCGGCGTCGTGCGGCCCTCGGTGCACACGCGGTTGAAGTCGTGGTTGCCCGTGGGCATACATACATATCCGCTTCCCTGCACGGCATCGTACTGGTAGGTATAAAGGTCATGCCAGGTCTTCAGTTCGCCCAACCCCGCCTTGTCGAAGTAAGGCGTGGAGATGGTAGCGTTGGGACCGAAGCCCCGGCGACCATAGAAGAACAGCGTGGAGTAGTTGTACTGCCCGTCGTGGCAGAAGAAGTCCAGGTCGAAGCCCGCCTGTGCGACGGACTGGGCCGGGTTGAACCATTCGGCGATCAGCACGCCCTCGGGGTACTCCGCATCGAACCAAGGCATCAGGTCATCCTTCCACAGCTTGATGGTGGCCGACTTGTCCGGGTCGTTCTTCACCAGGCTCGCTGCCATATCCACGCGGAAACCGTCCACCCCCTTGTCCATCCAAAAGGAGATAATGTTCTTGAGTTCGCGCCGCATCGCCATCGGACCGGGCGCGTCCACCGCCTGCTCCCAGGGATGCACCGGGTCGGGGTTGGCGAAACCGAAGTTCAGGGCCGGCTGGGTGTCGAAGAAGTTCTTGATGTAGTAGGGGCCGCGGGGTGCATCCGTCGCGACGAATTTGTTCAGCAGCGGATCCCCGTCCGGCTTGAAGGACGGCCAGATAAAATAGTCCGAATAGCGCAGGTCCGCACCCTCTCGCGACTGCAGGAACCATTCGTTCTGGTCGGAGGAGTGCCCTGCCACGAGGTCCATCACGACCTTGATGCCGCGGGCGTGGGCCTGGCGGATCAGTTCCACGAGGTCGGAGTTGGTGCCGAAGCGCTTGTCCACCCGGTAGAAGTCGATGACATCGTAACCGCCGTCCGTCCAACCGGACACATACACCGGGTTGAGCCAGATGGCGGACACGCCGATGGACTTGATGTAGTCCAGGCGCGAGATGATGCCCGGGATATCGCCGATGCCGTTGCCGTCGCTGTCCTGGTAGGACGAGGGATAGATTTGGTAGAACACGGCGTCAGCCAGCCAGGAAGGCTGCGCCGGATTGCGGGCCTGGATGCCGCTTGCGGCAAGCAGGCAGGCCAGCGCGAAGGTCAGGAGTCTGGATTTCATACAGGAGTTGGTTTCAGCATTTCACAAAGATAATCATTTCCGGGTGATTAACATTTTTTCGTTATCTTCGTCTAGTATTCGGAGCCGGGCTTCCGGTGCACCGCCTGCGGCTCCCGTAACAATCCATATATGATGAAAAGAATACTACTGATCCTCGCCTTGGCGCTGCTGCCGCTCGCAGCCTCCGCCGCCAGGCCTTCCCGAACGCTCTCCCGGTCGGAACTCGCCGCCATCGTCACCGAATTCCGCGGTTATGACGGCGTGGAAGTCGTGAAACTGAACCGTCTGGCGACCGGAGCCATCAAAGGCGCCGTCCGCCTGGCCGCCAAGTCCGATCCCGACGCCCGCGAGGCGTTCCGGATGATGAAGGGGCTGAAGAAACTGACCGTCCTGGAGTATGACGGCGCCGCGCCCGACGTGAAAGCGAGCCTCAACACCCGCCTCGCGCATGCCCTGGACGGCAGCGAGCTGCTGATGGAAGCCAAGGACGGCAATTCCTCCATGCAGGTCTTCGGCATCGTGGACGACGCGAACGGACTGGTCCGCGACTTCGTCCTCCACGCTCCGAACGACTGCGCGCTGATCTGCCTGACCGGCACGGTCTCGATGGACACCCTGGGCAAACTGATGACGGAATGACCCCCGCGCGTTTCCAGACGGAGTACCTTTCGCAGGCCGCGACTTTCTACCGCGTAGCCTTCTATATCCTGGAGGACGCGACGGAAGCTGAAGATGCCGTGCAGGAGTTGTTCCTGCGGCTCTGGAACGGCCGGGACGCCCTGGACGGCATCCGCAATCCCGCGGGCTACGGCATCCGGGTGCTGCGGAACCTCTGCCTGGACCGCATCCGGCGCAGCCGGAAAATGCTGACGCCGCCGGAGATGCCCGAGCCGGAACTGCCCGGCCGCCAAGATGAGGCGATGGACGAAAAGGAACGGCTCGCCAAGGTCCTGGACGCCATCAAATCCCTGCCCGAACGGCAGCGGGAAGTCCTGACGCTCCGCACGCTCGACGGCCTCTCCTACGAAGAGATCTCCGAACGGACCGGCATCAATTACCTCACCTTGCGCGTGCTGCTTTCGCAGGCCCGCAGAAAATTAAGATACATCATATGAAAACCCTGGAAGAAATTGAAAACCTCAGCCTCGAAGAACTCGAGCGGAAAGCGCTGGAAGCGCCCGTAACCGTCCCGGACGGCCTGGAGCGGCGCCTGCGGCAGACCCTGGCGGCCCGTGAACTGGCGGAATCCGCCCGCCCGCACCCGGCACTCCGGCTCGCCCCGTTCGCGGTGGCGGCCGTCGCCGCGGCGGCCATCGTCCTGCTCCCGCAGCGCGGTCCGAAGGACAGCTTCGACGACCCGCTGCTCGCCTATGCCGAAGTGGAAAAGGCCTTCCAGACCATTTCGGACAAGATGTCCGCCGGCGTGGACCTCGCCCGCGAGGCCGGTTCCGCCGCAGAACTTCCCAAAACCATCCTCAACAAGACCCAATCGAAATGAAACACTTTATTATCCTGATCGCAGCCCTGCTGCTCACCGTCTCCGCCGCCGCCCAGAACGGCCGGAGCATCTACCAGAAATACTCCGACGAGGAGAACGTCTCCGCCGTCTACATCTCCCCCGCCATGTTCCGCCTCATCGGCAAGATTCCCGAGGTCGACACCGGCGACGGCGAGGTCAATTTCTCCTCCATCATCCGTTCGCTCTCCGGGATGTACATCATCAACAGCGAGAACGAGAAGATCAACGGCAACCTGCGCGCGGAAGCCGAGCGCTTCATCAATTCCGGCAAATACGAGATGCTGATGGAGGCCAAGGACTCCGGCCAGACCGTCCGCATGTACACCGTCGGCAACGAAAAGACCGTGGAAGGATTCGTGATGCTGGCCGCCGAGCCCGCCTCGGTCACCTTCATCTGCCTGGACGGTCGGATGCCCCGCGACGAATTCGAACAGCTGATGGCCAAACAGATGGCTGACTGACGGACGATGTAACATCTTTCCGTCCGCATGTAACATCCGAACCCCGGCGGCTTCTGGAGCGGCGAATCAGGCGGAAAGTGCCCGTAAATTTTGAATTAAGGCGGTTTTTATCTATTTTTGGTACTTCCAAGTGAATCATTCAATAATTGTTACACATATGGATAACAAAAAACTGAACTACACCGCTCCTTTCACGAGGAATCTGGACACGTATTTCGAGGGCGTCATCTGCGCCAGCGGCGCTGCCAGCGGCGACTTCAACACGAACGTGAACGCCTCCCAGGCCGGCCGTTATCAGGATGGCGGCGTCCAAACCTGGAATTAGTTTAACCTTTAAAGACTTTCGGGATGAAGTTCTATGCAAAACCGGCGTCCCTGATGACGCTTGTGTCCGTTCTGGCGGTCCTGGTTTCCTGCTCGGAAAAGGTTAACAGCGACGACACGACCGTGTACAACGGCACGTTCAAGATTTCCGTCACCGCATCCAAAAGCGGAAACACGGGCAGTTTCACCAATCCCTGGACCAAGGCCCTTGTCTCCGCCACGACCGAAGGGAAGGAAACGGTAAAGGCCGAATGGAAGGCCGGAGACATCGTCAACGTCTATCAGACGGCCATAAATCAAAATGAGGTTCAGGAACATGGCGCCAGCATGTGGAAGGTCGGCTCCCTGACCGCCCAGTCAGACGGTGTCCAGACCACCCTGGCCGGCACGATTACCGGATCCTTCACTCCAAGGACCAGCCTTATGCTGGCCTATCAGCACGCCGACGACCTCGTCTATGATTTTACGGGCCAGGACGGCACGCTCAAGACGATCGCGGACAAATATGACTATGCCTTCAACAACCTGTACATCGACTATATAGACGGGGACAATATGAGCGTTCACATCAATGGTAGTTTCAATAGTTTCCAGGCCATCGCCAAGTTTGTCCTGACCGCCCCGGACGGCACGGCCCTGAAGCCTTCGAAACTGACGCTCTCGACCTCCGGCGAATCTGATTTTATCCAGAAGTTCATGCCGCTCAGTATCAATCCTGCGGCGTCCGGTTCGTCAGGCGATCCTTACCTCAGTGTCCTTACCGTCGGTCCCATCGAGGTATTCCCTTCCGGCAACACCAACGAGATTTATGTCGCTCTTTCAGGAAACGGGAGCGGCTCGAGCATTATGACCGGCATGGCCGCGACTACCCTGACTGTCGAAGCGGTTGTCGGAAACGATATCTACAGCTACACCAAGGACAAGTTTACCTTCAACGTGAACAGTTTCTATGTATTCAACGTCACGATGACGCCGCCGCTGGTGTTTCCTTCCGACCCTTCGTTTACCGGATTCGGTCCCGAAGAGAATCAAACCAACGGATAATGAGGGAGGATAAGGAAATGAAAAAAGTACTCTTGCTGTTCTGCGCGCTTGCCGCATTGATGATTTCCTGTGAGAAGCAACCCATCGATCTTTCCGGGGATGCGGTCGCTCCGGTGACCTTCCGCCTGGACGCGCGGCATCCTGCCGCACAGACCAAGGCCGTAAAGACAGGTTGGGAGCCCGGTGACGTGGTTTTCGTCTTCTTCTCCGGACAGGCCGCTCCCGCCTATCTCGAACTGAGCTGGGACGGTTCTTCCTGGACCGGGACCCCCAAGAACAACCTGGCACCCAAGGAGGGCGAAGAAGGCACGATGACTGCCGTCTATCTGCCGTTCGGCAATGACGCCGTGGTATCCAATGACGGAACGAGCTTTGTCTTCGACAAGACTTATTACACCTATTATCTGACCGCTTCGCTTCCGTACACCGTGACCGGCGGAGAAATCTCCGGCACATTCGACATGAAAATTCCCGCGGGCTATATCCAGTTCTTCGTGGACAATGCCAGTGCAGCCGCCGCCGATGTCACCGAGCTCCGGGAGGCGCATCTGACCCCGTCCGCCATCGCCTCCATCGGCGCGGACGGCGTCGTTGCGACCGAAAGCCTCACCCACGGTGCACCGCTGCCGGGATATGTCTACGACAAGGCGGAAAAAGACGCAGGCGAAAGCAAAGGCTACCTTTTCAGCGGGATCCTGGCGGAAAGCGCGCAGGGCGCTGCGACGGACTACCACTTCACCTTCGTAAAGATGAAGGGCGGATCCGGCCGGACAGCCTCTTATTACACCTATGATCTCGCGGGGAAGACCTTCTACCGGGGAGAGGCCGAAGGAAGGGCCATCAAATTCCCGGCTACGGCGGACTGGACGGATATCTCGAACGGAATCATCCCGGTGGACCTGGGCATCGATGTGAACGGTAAACGGATATACTGGGCTTTCAAGAATCTGGGAGCCGAGAATGAATATGATACCGGCGATTTCTTCGCATGGGGAGAAACGGAGCCTTATTATTCCAGCCAGGATCCGCTGACCTGGAAAAGCGGCAAGGAGAGCGGCTATGCCTGGAATTCCTATGATGCCGACCTGAAAACCAGGTACACCACCGGTAATCTTACGCTCTCCGGCACGGATGACGCAGCCAGCGTGAACCTGGGAGGTTCCTGGCGCATTCCCACAAAGCAGGAATTGGCCGCTCTCGTAGACGGTTGCACTCAGGACTGGCAGGATAACTTCAGGGATAACGCAGGAAAGTTTACCGGGGTTTCCGGGTTCCGTTTCCTCAACAAGTCGAACAGCTATACCTGGATCTTCATTCCGGCCGCCGGCGGCTATTCCGGCACCTCGAAAATGGACAAGCTCTCCGGAGGAAGCACCCCGGTTTATTTCGGCGCCTATTGGACCTCCTCTTCTTTCGACCAGAGGCTGGCCTATGAATTCGTCTTCAAGAAGGACTGCCTGAACAAATCCTCCGACTACTGGTTCACCTATAATGACGAACGCTGTTTCGGCAGCGCCATCCGCCCCGTTATGGACTGACGTTTCCGTCAAAATAGAAACCCGATAGAAAAGAATGTGGCTTTTTTGCTAAATTTGCAGAAAAGCCACATTATTTATGAAAAGAGCCCTGACCGCGCTTCTCCTGGCGGTGCTTGCCTGCATCGCGGCAAAAGCGCAGAAACCCGACCCCAATTTCTTCATCTACCTGTGCTTCGGCCAGTCCAACATGGAGGCGGCCGCCCGCCCGGCCGAGCAGGACAAGGACTTCAATGATCCGCGTTTCCAGTTCATGGCGGCGGTGGACATGCCCCGCTATGAGCGGGTGCGGAACCACTGGTACACGGCCGTCCCGCCCATCTGCCGGGAGAGCACCAACATGGGCCCGGTGGACTTTTTCGGCCGCAAGATGATCGAGGAGCTGCCGCAGCAGTACCGCGTGGGCGTGATCAACGTGTCCGTCGCGGGTGCGAAGCTTGAACTCTGGGACAAGGACGCCTGCGAGGAATACCTCGCGATGGAGGCCGCCGACCCTTCGCGCAGCTGGCTCATCAACATGGCCAAGGAGTACGGGATGAGCCCCTACCGGCGCCTGGTGGAGACCGCCCGCGAGGCGCAGAAGTACGGCGTGATCAAGGGGATGCTCCTGCACCAGGGCGAGTCCAACCCGGACGACGCCGCGTGGCCGGGTCGCGTGAAGAAGATCCACGACGACCTGTGCGCCGAACTCGGGCTCGACCCCGACAAGATCCCGCTGCTGGCCGGCGAGTTGAAGTATGCCGAACGGGACGGCGTGTGCGCCGCGTTCAACGACGTGGTGCTGTCGCACCTGCCGGAGGTGATGCCCAACGGATACGTGATCTCCGCGCTCGGCTGCGAGAGCACGGGCGACCAGTTCCACTTCAACACCGAAGGCATGCGCCTGATGGGCTACCGCATGGCGGAGAAGATGCTCCAACTGCAGGGATTCAAGCAGCCCGAGCGGCGCACCCTCACCCTCAAGCCGCGCAAACTGGGCATCGAGGTGAGCCCCACCCTGGCCGGCATCTTCTTCGAGGACATCAACCAGAGCGTGGACGGCGGCATCTGCGCGCAGCTGATCCAGAACAACTCCTTCCAGGCCTACAACGTGCCGGCCGCCCCGGACGCGCGGGAGTTCTCCGCCTCCGACACCGTCTTCTTCGGCTGGACGGTCCTGCGCGGGAACGGATCGAAGGGCAGCGCCCGCGCCGTGGCGGACAAGCCGCTGGTGAAGGACCTGAAGCGCAAGTACGACTTCGATCCGGCGGACCAGTATGACGACGACCTGCGCTACGCCCAGTACAGCGTGCGCTTCGACATCGAGGAGGCCGGCGAGGGTTTCGGCATCGCGGCCAACGGCTACGGCATCTCCGAATACAAGCGCGGCCCCGACGCCTTCTACTCCAACAACACGCAGACGGCCTCCATCCCCGCGGAGCAGGGCGTGCGTTACGACCTGGGCCTGTACCTGCAGGGCGCCGACTATCCGGGAACCGTCTCCGTGTATCTGGAAGACGCCGCCGGGCAGCGCAACTCCAACGTCGTCACGGTGCCCCGCCTGGCGAACGGCTGGAAGCAGTACACCGGCTCGCTGAAGGCGGAACGCACCGTGGACTGCCGCCTCGCGATCGTGGCGGACGAACCCGGCACCTTCTGGCTGGACTTCGTCACCCTCGTTCCCGAGCCCGCGAAACTCTGGAAAGAAGGCCGGTACGGCCCGTTCCGCAAGGACCTGCTGGAGGCGCTCGAAGACCTGCATCCCAAGTTCATGCGCTTCCCGGGCGGCTGCGCCTCCGAGGGCACGAACTACTTCGGCCAGGTGTTCTGGAAGAATTCCGTCGGCCCGCGCGAGGAGCGCATCGGCTTCCGCAACCACTGGGGCTACTGGACCTCGCAGTACGTCGGCTTCTACGAGTACCTGCTGATGGCCGAGGGGCTCGGCGCCACGCCGCTGCCCGTGCTGAACAACGGCGTCACCTGCCAGTTCGCCGGCCACCAGTACATCGCCCCGCTGGACACGCAGGCCGACCGCGACCGCTTCTACAGCATCTTCGTGAAGGACGCCCTGGATTTCATCGATTTCTGCAACGGCGGGACCGATACCGAATGGGGCGCCCTGCGCGCCTCCCTGGGCCACCCGGCGCCGTTCAACCTCAAGTACCTGGGCATCGGCAACGAAAACCAGGGACCGGAGTTCTGGGAGCGTTTCGACATCATGTACCGGGCCATCAAGGAGCAGCACCCCGAGATCGTCATCGTCTCCACCGCGGGGGCGGCGGACGCCGGCAAGGAATTCGACGCCAACATGGCGCAGATTGACGCGAAGTATCCCGACACCATCGTGGACGAACACTACTACAAGGGTGACGACTGGTTCTACACCAACGGCGACCGCTACCTGCCCGGCAAGGTCCGCGGCGCAGAAGGCCACACCTATGACCGCAAGCAGCCCACGCGCGTTTTCGTGGGCGAGTTCGCGAACAACCGCGCCAACAACGCCTATTCCTCCGCGATGGCCGAGGCGGCCTACTGGACCAGCCTGGAGCGCAACTCCGACATGGTGGTGATGGCGGCCTACGCCCCGCTCTTCTGCAAGAAGGGCTTCAACAAGTGGAACTCCAACCTCATCTGGTTCGACAACCGGGGCATGTGGCGCTCCACCAACTACTACTACCAGCAGCTGTTCTCCGTCGCGGGCGACCGCGCCTTCGAGATGTCCGGCGCGATGGACGGCCGCAGCGTGGACGAGAAGGTCTATACCTCGCCCACCATCGATTCCGAAACGGGCGAGATCTTCATCAAGTTCGTCAACGCCGAGGCCGTGGACAAGGTCTTCACCGTCAAGACCGGCAGCGGAACGAGCTACGAGGCCACCGTCGAGTTCGTCTCCTCGCACGACACCTCCGTGAAGAACCAGGGAGACCAGAACTACTACTCCAGCCACCCGGACTACGCCACGCCGCCCACGGTCGGCGGACCCCGCGCCGGGGAGCGTCCCGGCATGGTGGGCATGGCCTTCCGCTTCGGCCGCCGGGTGAAGTACACCGAGCCCGTGGTGCCGCACGCCAAACAGCTCGGCACCGTCCGCAAATCCTTTGAATTCACGATGCCGGAGAATTCCATCGGCATCCTCCGCCTGAAACCCATCCGATAGCCATGAAGAAAAACCAACTGTTCTCCGTCCTGGCGCTGGGAGCGGTCGCCCTCGGCGCCGTCCTGGCCGTCCGCTGCACGCCCGCCGCATCGAAAGCCGGCCCCTGCGATATCTATGAACGGGGCGGGACGCCCTGCGTCACCGCCCACAGCACCACGCGCCGGCTGTACTCCCGCTACAAGGGACCGCTCTACCGCGTGGAACGCGACTCGGACGGCGCCGCCCTGGACATCCGCGCCACGCGGGAAGGTTACGCCGACGCCGCGAAGCAGGACGCCTTCTGCCAGGGCACGCTCTGCCGGATCACCGTCATCTACGACCAGTCCGGCAAGGGCAACGACCTGCTGCCCGCGCCGCCGGGCACCTTCCAGGGTCCCGACAAGGGCGGCTTCAACAATCCCGCCATCGCCGACATGGCACCGGCCTGGCTGGACGGGCACAAGGTGTACGGCGTCTATGTGATGCCCGGGATGGGCTACCGCTGCAACGACGCCCGCGGCCTCGCCGTCGATGACGAACCGGAAGGCATCTACTACGTGATCGACGGCACGCACTTCGACAGCGGCTGCTGCTTCGACTACGGCAACTCCTCCACCAACGGCCGCGCCGTGGGCACCGGCACGATGGAGACCACCTACTACGGCACCTCCACGGCCTGGGGCCGCGGCAACGGCGAAGGTCCCTGGATCATGGCCGACATGGAAGCCGGCCTGTTCTCCGGCTACGGCGCCAAGCAGAACGACGTCCCGAGCATCACCGACTGGCGATTCGTGTCCGTCTACGTGAACGGAGGCGGCGGCAACCAGTGGGACCTGCGCGGCGCGGATGCCGCCGGCGAGCCCGTCACGACCTTCTACAGCGGCGTCCGGCCCGGATCGCCGGACAGCGACGCCTACTATCCGATGCACAAGAAGGGCGGCATGCTGCTGGGCAACGGCGGCGACAACGGCAACGGCTCCGCCGGCACTTTCTACGAGGGCGTGATGACCGTCGGTTACCCGTCGGACGAGACCATCGCGGCCGTCCAGCGGAACATCGCGGCGGTACGGTACCGTGCCTATCCGCTGGAGCTGTCCCGCATTACCTCGATGCGCCCCGGCGAGGACCGCCTGGTGAGCGTATTCCTGGAGAATCCGACTTCGGAAGCCTTCAGCGGCATCGCGTTCGATACGGCGCTGCCCGAAGGCTGGAGCATCCGTCCGGACACGGAGGTCTTCCCCGACCTGGAGCCGGGGCAGACGCAGGTCGTCCAGTACACGCTGAGCGCACCCGCCGGACGCTCGTCCGGGGAATTGGCGGTCACCGCGCGCTGGAAGGGCGGCAGCGCCTCGCTGGCCACCCGCATCCGCTGCTCGGAAGCGCTGAAAATCAACGAGATCGGCCTTGCCGAACCGTTCGTGGAGCTCTACAATGCCGGTCCGGAAGAAGCCGACCTGTCCGGCCTGACCGTGCAGGTCCGGCGCAGCGGCTGGGCGCCCGTGGAGGCGCTGGCCTTCCCGCAGGGGACCCGGCTGGGAGCCGGGGAGTTCCTGCTGCTGGAAACGGATCCCGCCGCGCCCGCGGCAGCGCCCACGACCGTATTCAGCCCCATTTCCACGGGGCCGAAGCTGCATTTCCGTCCCGGCGTCTCGACGCTGCCCGTCACATCGACGACCGGATTCGCCGTCGGAGAGAAGATGGGCATCGACCTGGGCGGCCGGTATGAAGAGGTCACCGTGACGCAGGTGGGCACCCCCGCCACGCAGAGCAACCTCGCCCGGGCTGCCAGTGCCGGCGAAACCCAGCTGACCATCGTCGGCACCTCCCACCTGGAACCTGGTTCAGAACTGACCGTGGACACCGGCGACCGCAAGGAAATTGTCAAGGTGAAGCAGGTGCTCGTGGTCGCGGAGCCCTATGTCCGCCAATTCGGCGAGCGGGAACGCCCGCACGAGCCCGGCCTGGTGGAACTCGAAGCCCCGCTGAAACGGGACCATGCGGACGGTGTGGACGTCTCCTGCCCGGGCACCGGCATATCCTTTACGCCCGCCACGCAGTACGCGCACGACAGCGGTGACGCCCTCCAGCCCCTCGGAAGCGGGTGGCAGAAGAGCGACGGACTGTACCTGTGCTACGCCCCGGCGGCCAACGCCGGTTCCGTCGCGCTCGTCGATCCCGCCACGGGCACCGTGCTGGACGCCATCGTGTACGGCTCGAAGCAGAGCAATTCCAGCGCGAACGGCACCATCGCGAGTCCGGATCTCGCCACCCTCGAAGGCGACCAGCGCGGCGGCGGCTGCATCGCCGTGGCCCCTGCGCCCGTCCCGGCCTGGATGCTAGCGCGCCGTCCGGAACTCGCCACGGGGCCGCAGAGCCTCGTCCGCATGCCGAACGGCCTCGACCTGGACAGCCTGTGCGAGGACTTCCAGCTTTCGAGCCTGCCTACGCCGGGCGCCCCGAACCGCGTGGAATAGGAAACCTGTAAAACCCACTGATCATGACGACAAGACACGTTCCTGTCTGTTTCTTGCTGGCGCTCGCCCTCATCCTGGACGCCTGCAAGCCGGAACCCTATCTGCGGATCAGCCCGTCGAACCTTTCCTTCTCCGAAGACGGCGGCACGCAGACCGTCCAGGTGTCGGCCAACTACCCCTGGACCGTGAACGTAAGCGGGAAGGGCTTCTCCGTGTCGCCTTCGTCCGGCGAGGGCGAGGGCCGCGTAACGGTGACGGCCAGCCCCACGGACGAGCCCGATCCGGTTTCCGCCAGGCTGACTTTCTACTGCGAAGGCCTGACTGAAAGCGTTGAGCTGAACCAGGCGGCCCGGAACACCATCATGGTGGGCAATGTCGCGAAGATTCCCGCCGCGGGCGGCACGTTCGAGGTGCCCGTCCAGTACAACACGGACTTCACCGTGGAGGTGGACGCGGACGCCAAGTCCTGGATTTCCTTCGTGGAAACCAAGGCCCTCACCAGCGGGAAACTGGTGTTCGACGTGAAGGAAAACACCGCGTTCGATCCGCGGACGGGCAAGGTGACCGTCAGGGACAAGAGCGGCAAGGCCGATCCGCTGACGATCACCCTCGTCCAAGAGGAAAGGCGGGTCATCGAAGTGGGCGACGTCACGGAAATCCCGGCGGAAGGCGGCACCTACGAGGTGAATATCACGTACAATACAGAATTTGACGTGGTGGTGGAAGACTCCGCGAAGGAGTGGATCAGGTTCGTGGAGACCAAGGCCCTGACCAGCGGGAAGATGGTCTTCGTCTTCGCGGAGAATGTGGCGCCGGACGCCCGCAGCGGCAAGGTGACCATCCGCGACAAGAGCGGGAATGTCAGCCCCATCACCCTCACCTTCGTCCAAAAGGAAAAGAAGATCATCGAAGTGGGCGAAGTGACGGTCATCGCGGCCGAAGGCGGGACGTACGAAGTCGAAATCGCGTACAATACTGAATTCACCGTGCAGGTGGAGAAGTCCGCCCAGTCCTGGATCTCCTTCGTGGAAACCAAGGCCCTGACCAGCGGCCGCCTCGTGTTCGTCTTCGAGGAGAACGGGAAGCCCGACACCCGGACAGGCAAGGTGACCATCAAGGACAAGAAAGGAAAAGCGGAGACAGTCACCCTGACTTTCGTCCAGGAAGAGAAGAAGGTCATCGAGGTAGGCGATGTGGCGGAGATTCCCGCGGAAGGCGGCACCTATGAAGTGGCCGTCGCGTACAATACGGATTTCTCCGTGGAAGTGGATCCGGCCGCGCAGGACTGGATTTCCTTCGTGGAGACCAAGGCCCTGACCAGCGGGAAGCTGGTGTTCCTGTTTGCGGAAAACACCGCTTACGATTCCCGTTCCGGCAAGGTGACCATCCGGGACAACAACGGAAAGGCCGAGCCGGTCACATTGACCTTCGTTCAGGACCAAAAGCGGGTCATCGAGGTCGGGGACGTGACGGAGATCCCCGCCGAGGGCGGCACCTATACGGTTGACATTACGTACAGTACCGACTTCACCGTGCAGGTGGAGAAGTCCGCCCAGGACTGGATCTCCTTCGTGGAGACCAAGGCTCTGACCAGCGGACAGCTCGTGTTCGTCTTCGAAGAGAACGGGAAGACCGACCCCCGGACGGGCAAGGTGACCATCAAGGACAAGAAAGGAAAGGCGGAGCCCGTCACCCTCACTTTCGTCCAGCAGGAGAAGAAAGTCATCCAGGTAGGCGACGTGACGGAGATCCCGCAGGAGGGCGGGACTTTCGAGATTGACATCCAATACAATACGGGTTTCTGGGTAGATATCGATTCCGGCGCGCAAAGTTGGATTTCATTCGTTGAGACCAAGGCCCTGACCAGCGGGAAGCTGGTGTTCGTCTTCGAAGAGAACGGGGGCGTGGAAACACGCTCCGGCGTGGTGTTTATCCGGGACAATGAGGGAAAAGTCGAGCCCGTCTCCCTGACCTTTGTCCAGGAAGGGACGGAGCCCTATTTCCGCGTCGTCTGTCCGGAAGCGGAGTCTTTGGATTACGAGGCCGGAGAATTGGTGATTTCTATCGAACGGAATGTGGAATGGTACGGGTACGGCTGGAGAGACGACGCGGATAAAATGTTCGATTTCGACGCCATCCACATTGACTGGGAGAACGCGTATTGCCACAAGATGACGCTTCCCTACACCCGGAACACCACTCGCAAGGTGCGGTCCGGCAGGATTATCTTCTACGGCGGAGAATATAAAGACGGAAACTACGAGTACACGGACACCCTGCACGTCCGTCAGCTGCCGGCCACGATCATCGCTTCCGAAAAGGAGGTATTCCTTCCTTCCGTCGCTTCGCAGTTCTCTTTCCGGGTAGCGGAAGACAAGACGGACAATTACCGGGTGGAGAACGACACCGACTGGATCGAAGCGGTCAAGAGCCAGGAAAAGAAAGGTGGTGCGGAGTATGTCTGGAAAGCGAAGAAGAATACCGGAACCGGCCTGCGGGAAGCGCAGATCAAGGTATATCTAAGCGGATTTGACGAGCCGGATGTGTTCCAGGTTTATCAGGAAGGCGGAGAGCTTTCGGTGTCGGCCACCTATTCCGGAAAACGGAAACAGGTGAAGGCGCCCGCCATTTTCGGACCTTTTGTCGAAAAGAGCACCATCTGGTGGGGAGACGAAGCCTCGATGCCTTATTCTTCCGGGGCGTCCCATACCTACGGAACGTCGGGCAGCCATACGATATCGGTCACGACAAAATACATGCATTATATCAAACGGGCGGAGGTGACGGACCTGGAAGACGGGATGCATATCGACTTCTCCAAGATGCGGAATCACAATGAATAAGACGAACGTTATGAACAAGCCGATCATCACTATATTCTTGTTGCTGGCCTGCCTGCAGGCGGCCTTCGCAGGGCCCGTGAGCCCAGACCGGGCGCAGCGGGTGGCGGAATCTTTCTTCGCCGCGCAGCCCCGGACCCGGGCTTCCGGCCCCGCCAGGACCAGACTGGCCTGGCGGCTTACCGACGAACGGAGCCAAAGCGACCTGCTGTACGCGTTCGACAACGAATCCGCGGGGGGATATGTCCTGGTCGCGGGAGAGGAGGCGGCAACGCCCGTGCTGGGTTATTCCCTGTCCGGTTCCTTCCCTACGCAGGATATGCCCGAGGCCATGCGCGACCTGTTGGATTATTATGCAAATGTCCTCCGGATGGCCCGGGAACGGAAGTGGGTGGCCACAAAGACCTCCGACAATCTGATTTCCAGCCAGTTTGTCCGGCTGCAGACAGCCTGGTGGTCGCAGGGAGACCCCTATAACCGGTATTGCCCGGTCATTGACGGGAAACGATGCGTCACCGGCTGCACAGCCACGGCCATCGGCATCATCATGAACTACCACCGCTGGCCGGAGCGGGGCTCGGGGGAGCTGCCCTCCTATTCCTATGAGTATAATGGGGTATCCAATACGGTTCCGGGCCACAGCCTCGGCCACAAATATGACTGGGAAGCGATGAACCGGCAGGAAGGCCGGGACGACGACCAGATCGCCCGGCTGCTCTATGATGTCGGCGTGATGGTGGAGATGTCTTATACACCCGGTGCCTCCGGAGCGGGGACCTCCTTTGTCAAGCGGCTTTCCCAGTATTTCGGATATGACAAGGACATCCGGGGGTATTATCGCGAGTATACCATGGATGCGGAATGGGAGCAGGTCATCCGGAACGAGATCGACGCCAAACGTCCGGTGCTCTACAGCGGTTTCCGGCCTGACGGCGGTCATGCGATGGTCATCGACGGCTATAGCGGCCGGTATTTCGGTATCAATTTCGGCTGGGGCGGCGGATCCGCCGCCCGGGAAGGGTACTCGAATCCGAACAAGGAGGGACATTGGTTCCTGCTGACCCCGGTCGAAGGGCACGAGAAGGATCTGGCTTATTACAACGACTGGCAGGATATCTATTGCAATATCAAGCCGGATGCCGGCGGCGAGCCCGACTGGTTCTCCAGCACCAATGTTTCCGGGAATCTGGGCCTTCCGTATGATTTTTCGGTCGGACACGAATTCGTTCTATCCCAGTATATCCGATACGTTCAGGAGGACGTGGAATGCGCTTATGTCCTCTTTGACCAGGCGGGAAATGCCAAGGAACAGATCTCGGAGCCGTTTCCTCCCGGTTATTTCAGGGAACAGACCTGCGTCATCAGCAAACAGCCCAGACAGGGAGACTGGATCGCGCCCGCCTACATTGTGGACGGAAAATACCGGATTCCCATCCATAACCGTTTTGCGGAATTCCGCTTCCAGAGCACCTCGCCCCAGAAAGACGTCAAGGTCGGATTCGTCACCGAGAATGCGGATGAGTTCCTGACGGCATCGATCCGCAACAGTTCCGAGGCCGAACTGAAGAATCTGAAAGATTACCTGTATTTCCGCTGCTACAAGGATTTTACCTGGGATTTGCTGAAAGCGGATAACGGCTCTTCAGAAACAGTCTGGGCGTCAAATGAGCGGACCACGAGTTATCACGACTACTATATCGAGGATGAAGAAGGGCACTTCCGGTGTATGTCCCTGTTCCAGGAAGATGTCTGTTACCACCTGATCCACCTGGACCCGGGCGACTATATCCTCCGGGTCAGGAATCCGCTCACGGGCGAGAGCATCACGCTGAACCTGACGATCTAGGCACGGGCGCCCCTAGCGGCTGCCGCCGCCGAAGCTGCCGCCGAACGAGCCGCCGCCTCCGCCCATGGAGAAGTGGCCGCCGCCTCCGCTGCTCCAGCCCTTGCCGCCACCGCTGCCGCCGCTGCGGGCCAGTTTCTCGGCCTGGGCGTTGCGCATCGCCGACGCGGAAATCTCGCGGGAGACGCGCATCAGGTCGTAGAAGTTCGCGCCGGACAAGCCGGCCGTCTGCGAGAGTTGCGTAAACTCGGCCGGGTAGAGTTTCTCGAACTGCTTCGCCACCTTGTCGGCGATGCCGAACAGGGCGGCGAACACGAGGTAATCCCGCCAGAGCGCCACCTCTCCGGCTTCGCGCTCATTGCTGAGCGTGAAATCCTGCAGGAAATTCCGGAACTCGACCAGGTGGATCGCCTGCTCCTGCCCCGCGGCGTTGCATTTGCCGTCCTTGACGAGGTAGTGATGGTCCTGGAACCACTTGAGTCCGCGCGTCTTCTCCCGTTCCGGCAGGTTGGACACCCGCTTGAACGACTTCTTGGACCATTTCTCGAACTCGCCGGCCTCCAGGATAAGGTTGTCGCCGCTGGCCTCGCGGACCATCTGGTAGAGGTCGTTCTCCACCGGCTCCTCGAAACGGGCCGGATTCTCGAAGGACAGGTTCACCCGGTTCTTCCGGGCCGGATCGGGCACCACGTTCACCGAACCGTTCAGCACCCATTTCAGGAAATAGGCGCCGATGAGGTTGTTGGACAGGTCCTTGCCCAGCCCGGCCCCGGCGATGCGGTCGCCCTTGGACAGGGCGTAATAGGCTGCAGGGATGCTCCCCTGCAGCGGGACGTCCCGGTACCAGCCCTCGATTCTCCGTTTTCCGAAGATGCCCTTCTCGTATTTATGCCCCAGGACATAATAGGTGAACAGGAGATAAAAGAGGTAGAGGGCACCGACCAGGATCCAGCCGACGGGAGAGAACAAGAGCACGACAAAGCCCAGGGCAATCGTCTTCAGGACATCCCAGAAGGTGGTTTTCTTCTTGTACTCGCTCCCCTCCTGGGCCATCTTCTGCACGTCGTCGAAGTCCTTGTGGTAGCTGACGGCCGGCTCGAGGAGGTCCGGGTCGAAGCGGACCAGCACCGTCATCGCGCTGCTCCTGCCGAACGGCGACAGGGATTCCGCCCGGATGGCGCCGTCCTCCACATAGATCTCGCTTTCGCTGCGGAAACCCCACACGCGGACGTTCTCCGGCGTCCATAATTCCCCGCCCGTCCCGTTCAGGATACGCACGCGGACGTGCCGGGGCGGCGCCGCAAGGCCGGGGTTCACAAAAGAGAAATACAGGCCGTTGTAGTCCCCCATCCGCATCACCAGCCCCTGGACGGTGTAACTGACCGTCCACACGTGGTCGCCGTAATCCCCCTGCCCCCAGCAGAGTTCCACGCCGCCTCCGCTCTTGCGGACGATGCCGCAGCGGCCGCGTTTCTGCTCCAGGGAACGGTCGGTGTCCCAGCGGTCACCGTCCGATTCGAACGTGACGCCGTTCTCGATGACGCTCAGGTCGGTGATGTCCATCGGCCCCAGGTTGTCGAACGGGAGATAGAATTCCGTGCCGGAGACCACGCTGACGTTCCAGACCTGCGTGACGGTGGCGCTGCCGTCGGCGCGGATCACCACGGTCTCGTCGATGTCGCGGATTTCCTGCGCGGACAGCACAAAGGCGACCAGGAAAAGGAGAAGGAGGGCGGTTGCTGTTCTTTTCATCGGAAAGCGGCGTTTTCGTTTCCGCGAATTTACGGTTTTTTAAAGATTCTGGCACCGCTTGTTAGGTATTTCGGTGCAGAAACGATAAATTTGTAGAAAACCAATTGGATATGAAACGTCTTTCGCTAACCGCACTGCTGCTGCTCGCCGCCCTCGCGGCCCCGGCCCAGAACCCCTACATCCCCCTCTGGGAGCATCTCCCCGACGGAGAGCCCCGCGTCTTCGAAGACCCGGACAACCCCGGGAAATACCGCGCCTACATCATCGGCTCGCACGACATCACCTACACCGCCTACTGCGGAAGCGACATCCGGATGTGGTCCGCGCCCGTCGAGGATCTCTCGCAGTGGCGCGACGAAGGCCCCATCTTCACCTGGTACGTGGACGGCCAGTGGGACACGATGTACGCCCCCGACCTCGTGGAGGTGCGTGACAAGGCCACCGGCAAGAAGACCTATTACCTGTATCCGCACTCCCGCGGGCGCGGGCGCATCGCGATGGTGTGCAAGTCCGACCGCCCCGACGGGCCGTTCACCCCGGTCAACGCCACCCCGGACGGCCGCGGCTGCCTGCCCGGCTCCATCATCGACTTCGACCCGTCGGTCTTCATCGAGACGGTGACCGACAAGAAGGATCCCGATTTCGCGCGCGGCTTCCGGGCCTACGCCTATTACGGTTTCCAGCATTCCACCGCCATCGAACTGGATCCGGACACGATGTATTCCCTCCGCCCCGGCACCGAGGTCCACGATTACTTCCTGCCCGCCAGCTCGCGTTACGGCATGGTGCGCGATCCGGAAGGAACGCAGTACCCCACGCTCTACAAGGGCCAGAACCCGGGCGAATTCAACTTCTTCGAAGCCTCCAGCATCCGCCAGGTGGGCAACAAGTACGTGATGGTCTTCTCCGGTTACAGCGGCCCGGACTACGGGCTGGAATCCACCAACTCCGCCCTGCGTTACTGCTACGGCGACTCGCCCCTCGGGCCGTGGCGCTCCGGCGGCGTGCTCGTGGACTCGCGCGGCGTGGTGCCCGACGAGAACGGCGAGCACCTGATGACCTCCAATTCCGCCCACAACACGCACGGCTCGCTGCAGGAGATCAACGGCCAGTGGTACGTGTTCTACCACCGTCCGCCGCGCGGCTTCGGCAACGCCCGCCAGCCGATGGTGGCGCCTGTCAGGATCGAGTGGGACAAGAAGAAGGTCGCCGACGGCGGACAGGTCCGCATCACGGCCTACGACCCCTATGCGAAGGACGGGAAGTGGGTGGCCGCGGCCGCCGACGGACAGACCTACACCGGCGCGGAGGTCACGAGCGAAGGTTTCCAGATCTACGGCCTGCCGCCCTACCGCTACTATTCCGCGGGCTATGCCTGCTATATGAGCGACCAGAACTGGATGCAGGACAACCACGACGTCTGGGACAACAACATGGACCTCGCCGGCATCAAGAACGGCGGAATCATCGGCTTCAAGTACTTCGGTTTCGGCGGCCTGGCGCAGGACAGCAAGGGCGTGAAGGCCTTCCGGGGCACCCAGGCCGGCGACGGCACGATGCTCGACCTCTACCTGACCCCCGCCAACTACAACAGCATCATCCGCGTGATGCTGGACGGACCGTATGAGAACGACACGTGGAAGGGCCGCGAAATCGCCCGCGTGGAGGTGCAGGCCTCCGACGCCGGGAAGATGATGCACTACAGCGTGCCCGTTCCCGCCGTGGAAGGCCTGAGCGGCAAGCACGCCATCTTCCTGGTGGTGGCCGGTCCGGAGATTCCCGAACCGCCGGCATTCGGGCAGCGCTTCCAGGCGCGCCCGGGCGTCCAGGTGCGTCCGCGGGGCCTGTTCGACCTCAACGGCATCGGTTTCTCCAAGCCGGGAACGCCGTGCGTGCGCCCCGAGGTGCCGAAGATCAGCATCACCTGCGACGGGAAGCCGCTCGCCATACCGGCTACGCCGTTCCGCTGCTCCAACGCCAACGGCCTGACCGACCAGATCCGCTACCAGGTGTACGGACCGGTCCGCGACGGCTCCCGCCTGGAAGTGAGCGCCAGCAACCCCGAGGTCAGGATTACGGTCAGCCCGATCGTGGAAGGCCGCGCCACCGTCCACTGCTATTACCAGGGGCTGGAAAAGATCTACCTGATCAACTAGTCGGGCACGATTAGCGCCCTTTTCGGGTCAACCCCCGGCCTCCGGCCGGGGGTTGACCCGTTTTTGCCCGGAATCGGGGCCAGGCTGCCCCGCTTGATAAAAAAATCAAAAAAATATTTGCGATTTCAAAAAAACGTCTTACCTTTGCGGTGTACTATTATACTATTACACAAGTGATCGCCATGAAGACCTTGATAAAAATCGCCCTTCTGCTGCTCTCCAGCCTCATTCTGATCCCGGAAGCCTCCGCCGCCCGCCAGGGAGAAACCACCCTCCGCGGCTCCATCATAGACGCATCCGACGTACCTGTCGGCTTCGCAACCGCTTTCCTCTCCCGCGCGGACGGCGCCGTCGTGTGCGGCGCCACCGCCGGAGAGGACGGCCGCTTCGAACTGAAGGCCGCGTCCGGCACCTACACCCTCACGGTATCCCTGGTCGGCTATCGCGACGCTTCGCAGGCCGTCAACCTGACCGGCGACCTGGTGGAGCTCCCGCCCGTCCGGCTCGAAGAAGACACGGAACTGCTCGGCGAAGCCGTCGTATCGGCCGTGATGCCCAAGACCAAACTCACCGGCGAGGGCCTGCAGACCAATATCCGCGGCTCCGTGCTGGAGAACGTAGGCAACGCCAACGATGTGCTGGCCAGGACCCCGGGACTCATCAAGGGCCAGAACGGGCTCGAAGTCATCGGCAAGGGCTCCCCGCTTGTCTATATCAACGGCCGCAGGATGAACGACCCTTCGGAACTGGACCGCCTGCAGAGCAACGAGATCCAGAGCGTAGAGGTAATCACCAACCCGGGCGCGCAGTACGACGCCTCCGTGCGCAGCGTGGTGCGCATCCGCACCGTCAGGCGCCAGGGCGACGGCTTCGGCTTCAACCTGACCGTCTCGGACGCCCAGTCCCTGCGCCGCGCCTCTTTCAACGATCCCGCCGCCAACCTGAACCTGAATTACCGCACGGGCGGGGTGGACCTCTTCGCCGGCATCAATTACAACAAAAGCAATTACTTCCAGCTCAGCGACGCCGAGAAGGAGACCACCGGCTCGCCCGTCTTCCTGGACCAGGCTTCCATCGACGGTACCGGAATGACCCGTAACCTGGGCGGCAACGCCGGCATCAACTGGCAGTTCGCCGACAACCATTTCCTGGGCGGCAAGGTGGAATGGGGCCGCCAGGCCCACCTTTCCAGCCGCACCGTCATCACCGACAAGGTGTTCCGCGACGGCGCGCTGATGGACAACATCACCACCGTCACGGAGGACTTCATCGGCGACGTGGCCCCCTACAACGTCGGCACCAACGTCTATTACAACGGCCTGGTGGGCGACAAGCTGAACATCGACTTCAACGCGGACTACTTCACCACGGCCAGCACCCTGAATTCCCGTTCCGAGGAGACCGGAGAGATGTCGTACGACGCCCGGGTGAGCACCGATTCCGACAGCCGGAACCGCCTGTATGCCACCAAACTGGTGCTCTCCTACCCGATTTGGCAGGGCCAGCTGCAGGTGGGTACGGAAGAGACTTTCTCCCGCCGCTCGGACAACTACAGCCTCACCGGGATCCCGGTGCCGGCCTCGTCGGCCAGCGTCAAAGAGGACAACATCGCGGGGTTCGCTTCGTACGGCTTCTACCTGCCGAAGCTGGGACAGGTCAGCGCCGGCGTGCGGTACGAACACGTCCGCTACAACTACGAGGACGCGCTGGCTCCGCTGAACGATATCAGCCGTTCCTATGGCAACTGGTTCCCGACGGTTTCCTATGCCAACGCCTTCGGCCCCGTGCAGCTGCTCATGAACTACAGCGCCAAGACCCTCCGTCCGGACTTCTCGATGCTCTCCAGCGCCATCCGATACAACAGCCGCTACCTGTGGCAGAGCGGGAACGCCGCCCTGCAGCCGCAGATCATGCACAACGTCAGCCTGACGGCCGTCTGGAACTTCGTCACCCTGGGTATGGATTACAACCACATCAAAGATGCCATCGCCACCTGGTCCTACCCCTACAACGACGAGGGCGTGCTGCTGGTCAAGCCCCGCAACCTGGACGAACCGTTCCGCTCCCTGTCGGCCTATGTGAACCTGACGCCCACCTTCGGCCCGCTCTCGCTGAACTATACCTTCCTGGTCCAGCCGCAGTGGCTCACCATCAACGCCCCCGACGCCCACGAGCCCTCCGGCATCCGCAGGACCAGCTTCAACGACAAGCCCCTGTTCGTCGCACAGATGTTCAACACCCTGCGCCTGAAAGGCGGCTGGCAGCTGGAACTGGGCGGCGTGGTGTACAGCCGCGGCTATACCCAGAACATCTTCCTGACCAATGTCTATTGTGACCTTACCGCCGCGGTGCAGAAGACGCTCCTCAAGGACGGCTCGCTCGTGCTGCGCCTGGAAGGCTCCGACCTGGCGGGTATGGCCCACAACGACGTAGCCACGGACTTCGGGCACTACAGGGTACGGCAGACCAACCTGATGGACACGCAGCGCGTCAAATTCTCCGTCCGCTACAACTTCAACACCGCCCAGAGCAAATACAAAGGCACGGGCGCCGGAAACGACACCCGTGACCGTATGAAACAATAAACTATACTTCCTGTCGGACTTCGCCCGTTACTTGTTCAGGTAGCGGGCGATTTCGTCGCAGGCGAGGCAGAGCAGCACGTACTGCGGGGCCGTGTTGATGCAGGCCTCGTTCTCGCCCCAGTGGAAAGGATAGTCGTCCTTGTTCTCGAAGAAATCCTCCTTGACCAGCAGGCCGGGGACGATGCCGCCCGGGATGACGGAATAGTCCGCGCGGTTGTTGCTGTAAGCCACCTTCTTGGTGTTCACGCCCACCGCCGTCACGAAGGAAACATTGGTGTAGGGGTGGCAACCGAAGATGTAGTTGAGACCCGCGAAGACGTATTCGGGATCGATCATGTCCGGGAAGTACTTCCAGATCCGGTAGCAGTTGTAGGCGTTGTTGATGATCGAGGCGTTGCCGGCCCAGCTGGCGCCGCCGATGGAAACGCCGTACGGGTTGTCCTGGCCGCCGCGCGTAATCATCGCCACGTAGGCGGGCACGAGCGCCTTGACCTTGTCCTGGAACTTCTTGTCCATGTAAGGATAGATCTTGAGCGCCGCGGTGAGGTTGGGGCCGCCCATGAACTGGGTCGAGAACATGCCGTTCGCCACATTTCCGTTCGAGACGACGGGAGCCGGAGCGGCATCCAGCTGCTTCTCGACGAGCGGGAGGAAGAAGTCCTTGTACTTCGCCTCGCCGGTAGCGATCCACATCTCGATGGCGGCGTTGATGCGCGGGTCGCCGCCGCCCATGCGGCGGCCTCCCATCGCGGGCGCGTTCGGATTCGGGGCGGCTGCCTCGAAATACTTGTCCCAAAGCATCCTGGCATTCTTTAAGGAACGCTCGGCCTCCTCGGGATAGTAATCCTTCAGGGCCGGGTAGGCGGCCGCCAGGGACACGATATCCTGCATCGTGCCGGCGGGGCTGAAGCGGCTGGTAAACACGAAGCGGTCGTCCGGGGTGCCGGAACGGTTGCCGCGCACCTCATAGCGCTCCAGGGTGGGATCGTAAACCAAACCGTCCGTCAACGTCATCGCGTCGCCGAGGTGGTGGTAGTGGTGCATGTCGGGCTGGCCGATGACCTGGGCCACGAAGCCGATGTTCTCCACCTGGGCGTTGATGTTCAGGGTACCGTGCATGATCAGCTGGACGTTGTCGGGGACGCCGTCGGGCACGTGGATGTCGGCATACTGCGTCTTCTCGTCGATGAGGGTCTGGTCCCGCATCGGCTTGAACTCCCGCCAGATGTAGGCGAGGTCCTGGGTGGTGTTGAGCACGGAGTTCGCCTGGATGTCGAAGTCGCCGGCATCGTACCATCCGCCGATGGCCAGGCCGGGGATGTGCTCGAGCGGCTGGTACTTCGTATTGGTTTCGCTGCCCTGGGTATAGCCGTCGTGCAGGCGGACGTTCGCCGGAGCCTGGAGGGCGTCGTCCATGTTGGCGCGGCCATGCCAGATCCGGTAGGCCTCGTTCACCTCCATATGGTCCATGTTCACGACCAGGGAGATGTCCATGGAAGGATGCCACTTGTCGCTGTAGACGCCCTTGTCGATCGGGAAGGCGTTGGTCTCGACGCCCTGGTACTCAATGCTGTACAGGCCCGGTTCGCGCACGTCGGAGAAGTCCAGCTGCACGTAGTTGTAACGGTGGTGATACTCGCCCCAGAACTTCGCGGCGATGGTCTTGGCCACGGTCTTGGAGCCGTCCGGGTTGACCTTGAGGAGCTTCGCGGTAGCTGCAGGCGTGTCGTTCTTGTCCAGCTCCGCCACGGCCACCTTCTTCTGGGCCGGGGTGTAACCCACCTGGGAGAAGCCGATGTTCGGCTTGCGGATCCAGCTGTTCGAGATGCTGGGCTCGAGATACCACTCCAGCACCTTACCGGTCTGTCCGCCCGGCAGCAGGGAACGCAGGACGAACATGCCGTTCTGGGCCAGATGGCGGCCGTCGTAGATGCTGATCTCGCGGTCGGAGGTCACGCCCACGCGCAGCGCCTCGTCTTCCGGGGCCATCACGATGCGGTGGCCGGTGGACATCGCCAGGGGCACCAGGAAGTCGCCGCGGCCGCGGTCATCGAAGGTGGACTCGTTGAAATACTGCGGGATCTTCTCGCTCACCGGATGCACCTCGGTGTCGTGCATCGGGTACTTGGGCAGGATGCGGGCGCTCTCGTCCACGAGATAGTTGTGGCCGAAATACGAGGCCGGGAAGAACTCGAGGTTCATGCCCGCCTTGCCCACCAGCTGCTCGGGAACGGGCTTGTCCACGAAGACCTGGACCAGGCAGCCCTTGTCCTTCGGCGTGACCCGGATCCGGGACACGAAGTCGTAGTCGGTGTAGGTCAGCTCCACCTCGACGCTGCTGTCGGCGGGGTTGACCTTCCGGGCCGTCATCGTGCCGAAGATATCCCACTGCTCCGGGGTGTTCATCAGGCGGATGCCGCCGCCCGTGGCGAGGCGCTCGCCCCGCTGGATGATCTCCAGGCCGGCGAATTTCTCGTCATAGAAGCCTCCGTTGTAGATGTTGTTGTAAACCAGCACGTTCGTGCCGCGCGCCTCGAAATACTCGAGGTCGTTGAGCCGCATGGCCTGGGCGCCCGCTTCGTGAGAGAGGGCCGACAGGACCAGGACGGCGAACAAAAACAGTCCTTTTTTCATTCTAACGGTAATTAAAGTATTTTCTGCAATATAAGAAAAAACCGCGAAAAATCGTAAATTTGCGCTAGAAAACCTGACCCTATGCTTATCGCCTTGAAACTCCTGGGCTCGATCGCCCTCCTGATTTACGGTATGAAGGTCATGAGCGAGGCCCTGCAGAAAATGGCGGGCCCGCAGCTCCGCCACCTGCTGGGCGCGATGACCACCAACCGCTTCTCCGGCGTCGCCACCGGCGCGCTGGTCACCGTAGCGGTCCAGTCTTCCGCCGCAACTACCGTAATGACGGTGTCGTTCGTGAACGCCGCGTTGCTGACCCTCCGGCAGGCCATCTCGGTCATCATGGGCGCCAACATCGGTACCACGCTCAGCGCCTGGATCATGTCGGCGGGTTTCTCCTTCAACATCATCAACGTGGTGTGGCCGGCCTTCCTGCTGGGCATCATCCTCATCCAGATCGGCAAGCACCGCTACCTCGGCGATTTCCTCTTCGGTCTGAGCTTCCTGCTCTTCGCCCTCGGCATGCTCAAGCAGACCGGCACGGAGATGGACCTGGCCAGCAACCCCGCCGTGGTGGACTTCTTCGCGGGTTTCAAGACGAACTACGGCACCATCCTCCTGTTCCTGCTGATCGGTACGGTCCTGACGGCCATGGTGCAGAGTTCCGCGGCCCTGATGGCCATCACGATGGTACTCTGTTCCACAGGCGCCATCACCATCTACCAGGGCATCGCGCTCGTGATGGGCGAGAACATCGGCACCACCCTCACGGCCAACCTGGCGGCCCTGTCCGCCAACACCCAGGCCCGGCGCACCGCCATGGCCCACCTGCTGTTCAACGTGTTCGGCGTGATCTGGGTGCTCATCCTCTTCTTCCCCTTCGTACGGATGGTCTGCAGCATCGTCGGGCTGGATCCTTCCGCTCCGGAGCAGAACGCCACCCAGCTGTCCTTCGCCCTGGCCACCTTCCACAGCTGCTTCAACGTCATCAACACGGCCGTCCTCATCTGGTTCATCCCGCAGATCGAGAAGCTCGTGTGCTTCCTCATCAAGCCGAAGAAGACCGACGAGGACAGCGAGTTCCGCCTGCAGTTCATTCGCGGCGGTCTGATGAAGACGCCGGAAATCTCCGTCCTGCAGGCGCAGAAGGAGATCGTCGTCTTCGGCGAAAACATGCAGCGGATGTTCGGGCAGGTGAAGGAGCTGTACGCCCTGGAAGACGACCAGGCCTTCAATGCGCTCTTTGACCGGATCCGGAAGGCCGAGGACTTCAGCGACCGGATGGAAAACGAAATCGGCCGCTACCTCGGACAGGTCGGGGACGCCCATCTTTCCGATGAAACGAAAGAGAAGATCCGCGGCATGCTCCGCCAGATCAGCGAGTTGGAGTCCATCGGCGACAGTTGCTTCAACCTGGCCCGCATCCTGCGCCGCAAGCACGAGAACAAAGTGGTGTTCAACGAAAGCCTGGAGTCCGGTATCCAGGAAATGTTCTCCCTCATCGACGAGGCCCTGACCCGGATGAACGTCCTGCTCACCGGCCACAAGGAGGATCTCGGGCTTGCCGCCTCCCAGGATGTCGAATACCGCATCAATGCCTGCCGGAACATCCTCAAGCAGCAGAATATCCAGAATCTGGACGCCCACGAGTACGGCTACGACATCGGTACCGTCTTCACCGACCTCATCGTCGAGTGCGAGAAGACCGGCGACTACATCATCAACGTGGCGGAAGCCCGCCTGGGCGCCGAATAGCCCGCCCGGACCCGGTTTTAGTCGATGGAGAAGACGGCACGGATGGGAGTGCCTCTGATATAGAAACAAAAAAACCGCCGCTGTGCAAAGCGCCGGGAAATATATGATGGATTATTCGGTATCGGAGTGGTAGCGGGAGTGGGTCACGATCCCACGACCTCCGGATTATGAATCCGACGCTCTAACCAGCTGAGCTACCCCGCCATCAGTATTTAAATAGGGGGCATATCCCCCCTCACCCCTTGCGGCCATAAACCCCTTTCCGTATTTGCCCTGCGGCCAAATACCCGGGGCCGGCCGGTCGCTTGATAGCGACTTGTTGAGATGGAAGGATTCGAACCCTCACTGACAGAGCCAGAATCTGTAGTGCTACCATTACACCACATCTCAATTTTTCCCTCCCCTTGCGGTTTTGGGACTGCAAATGTACAACACTTTTGGAAAAATGCAAAATTATTTTCTTGCAATCAGTACGATTGCCCAGACTTCGCAGCCCTCGCGGCGTCCCACGAAGCCCAGATGCTCGGTGGTGGTGGCCTTCACGCTCACGCGGTCCGGGGAAATTCCCATCACTTCGGCGAGCCGCGCGCGCATCGCGGCGATGTGCGGGGCCAGCTTGGGCGCCTGCAGGGCGATGGTGATGTCGGCGTTGACAACGCTCCAGCCGCTGAATTCCGGAAGCGCGAGCACGGCCCCGAGCAGCTCGGTGCTGTCCACGCCTTTCCAGCGGTCGTCCGTGTCCGGGAAAAGGTGGCCGATGTCGCCGAGCGCGAGCGCGCCGAGCAGCGCGTCGCACAGCGCGTGGATGGCCACGTCGCCGTCGGAGTGCGCCACGAAACCCGCCCGGGAAGGAATCCGCACGCCGCCCAGCACCATAGGCAGGCCCTCTGCAAGGGCGTGCACGTCATAGCCTTGTCCTATCCTGAAATCCATACCCTGCAAAATTAGAGAAAAAATAGTTACATTTGTAATCTATGGGACTTTTTAATTTTTTCGGTGACAACGAGCACCGCGTATTCAATTACAAACCGATCTACTACGACCCGGAAGAAGAAGAGCGCAAGCGCCGCTTCGGGGCCGTGGACGGCACGATGGAGCGGGAGAAGAAGGAAGGCACCTACGTGCCCGGCTCCTACATCCGGGGCTCTTTCCGCGACGGCGCGCGCACCCGCACGCCAATGCGGCGGGTGCAGACCATCATCGGCATCATCTCGATGCTGCTGATCGTAGGCATGCTCCTGTACATCGCGAAATTCTATTCGCTGCTGTAGGACCGGATGGGCAAACTGAAGGTTCTTCCGGCGCAGATCGCCAACATGATCGCCGCGGGCGAGGTCGTGCAGCGGCCCGCCTCCGTGGTGAAGGAGTTGATGGAGAACGCCGTCGACGCCGGCGCCACGCAGGTGACCGTGGTCGTGACCGACGCCGGCCGCACGCTCATCCAGGTCATCGACGACGGCTGCGGCATGAGCCCGGCGGACGCCGTGCTCTGCTTCGAGCGCCACGCCACCTCCAAGATCGCGAGCGCCGAAGACCTGGAAGCCATCCTCACCTACGGCTTCCGCGGGGAGGCCCTGGCGAGCATCGCCGCCGTGGCGGAGGTGACGCTGCGCACCCGCCGCGCCTCGGACGAGACCGCCACCGAAGTGCGCACCGGCCCGCTCGGGGAGGTCCGCACCGCCTCCGTCGCCGCTCCCGCCGGCTCGAACTTCGCGGTGCGCAACCTTTTCTTCAACACCCCCGCCCGTCGCAAGTTCCTGAAAAGCGACAACGTCGAGTTCAAGCACATCCTCGAAGAATTCACCCGCGTGGCCATCACGCGGCCCGACGTCGGCTTCAGCATCTCCCACAACGGCCGGGAGGTTTTCGTCCTCAAGAAGGCCAAATCCCTGAAATTCCGCATCCTGGACCTGCTCGGCGGGAATGTCACCGGCGACGTCCTGGACCTCAGCGCCGAGACTTCGGTGGTGCGCGTGAGCGGCTTCGTCGGCCGTCCCGACACGGCCCGCAAGACCCTGGGCAACCAGTTCTTCTTCATCAACGGCCGCTATTTCCGCAGCAACTACCTCCACAAGGCGGTGATGAAAGCCTACGAGGAGATGATCCCCGACGGCGTCACCCCCGCCTACTTCATCTTCCTGGAAGCGGACCCGCACACGGTGGACGTCAACATCCATCCCACCAAGTCGGAGGTCAAGTTCGAGAACGACGCCGTCATCTTCCAGATCCTGTACGCCTGCGTCAAGGAGACGCTGGGGCGCAGCAGCTTCGGCGCCGGCATCGACTTCAACACCGAAGGTGCCGTGCCGCTCCCCCAGTTGGGCAAGAGCTTCGAGCAGTACAAGGGCGTGGTGATGCCCGCCATCGAGGCGGACCCGGGCTTCGACCCCTTCGGCAGCCTGCCGGACGCCGGCACGCCTGCCGCCGCCCCGGCTCCGGCCCGGGAGAGCGCCCCGTACAGCAGCCACGTGGACCACAGCCAGGACTACGGGCGCCTCTTCGAGGAGAAGACCCTGCCCACCGGCCGCATCCTCATCCTGCAGGGGAAATACATCCTCACCCCGGTCGCGTCCGGCGTGATGATCGTCCACATCTCCCGCGCCCGCGAGCGCATCCTCTACGAGCAGACCCTCCGCACCCTGTCCCGCCAGGGGCACGTCACCCAGACGGCCCTCTTCCCGGTGCAGGTGCAGGTGGGCGCGCCGCAGCGCCTGCTCTTCGAGGAGAACGCCGCCCTGCTGGGCAGCCTGGGCTTCGACATCGCCCCGTTCGGGAACGACACGGTGGTGGTGAACGGCGTGCCGGAGGGCTACAGCTGCGAGAGCGGCAAGGTCGAACGGCTGGTCGGGGACCTCGTGTACATCCTGTCCGAAGACCGCGACGCCCTGCCGGAAGTGATGCAGCAGCGCCTGGCGGAGAAATTCGCCACGCTGGGCGCTTCCCACGCCGAACCGCTGGCGTCCCCCACCGAGGCGCAGCGGCTCATCGACACGCTATTTGCCAGCGGAAACGCTGAACTCACCCCCGGCGGGCGGCGCATCGTGAGCATCGTCCCCATCGGGGATCTCGACAAACGATTCTGACATGTCCTATTACTACTACGGAAACGAAAACAGGCGCGGAGGGTTCCTGTCCCAACTCCCCCCGGTCACCAAGAACCTGGTCATCATCAACGTGATCATCTTCGTGGCCACGCTCATCAACGAGAACTTCATGATCGGGACCTTCGCCCTCTTCTACCCCACCTCGCCCTATTTCCACTGGTGGCAGGTCGTCACGCACATGTTCATGCACGGCGGCTTCTGGCACATCTTCTTCAACATGTACACCCTGTTCATCTTCGGCTGCGTGGTGGAGCGGATCATCGGAAGCAAGAAGTTCCTGCTGTTCTACTTCATCTGCGGGCTGGGCGCCGTGGCGCTGCACTTCGGGGTGCAGTACCTGCAGATGCAGTCCTATATGGAAGGCGCCGCCCTGGGCAACGCCGCCGCCCTCCAGAACATCGCCGAGATCAAGGGAACCCCGACCGTGGGCGCCTCCGGCGCCATCTACGGCGTGCTGATGGGCTACGCGATGCTCTTCCCCGAATCCAGGATGACGCTGCTCTTCCCGCCCGTGACGCTCAGCGCCAAGTGGATGGTGGTGGCCTTCGCCGCCATCGAGCTGCTGACCGGCGTGACCGGCTGGGCCAGCGGCATCGCCCACTTCGCGCACCTGGGCGGCATGCTCATCGGCTGGCTGATGATCCTGTGGTGGCGCAAGCGCGGCGTCCTGTTTGACCAGAACCGACTTTGACCATGGACAGCACACCCATCATCCAGGAAGCCGTGAAGGTCCTCCGCGAAGGCGGGGTGATCCTCTACCCCACGGACACCGTCTGGGGCATCGGCTGCGACGCCACGAACGAGAAGGCCGTCGCCCGCGTATTCGAAATCAAACGCCGCTCCGGGGCGAAATCCCTGGTCCTGCTGGCCTGCGACCTGGACATGGTCGCCCGGCACGTCAAGACCATCCCTTCCATCGCCATCGACCTGGTGGAGGTGAACGACGCCCCGATGACCATCATCTACCCCGGTGCCCAGTACCTCGCCCCCAACGTGGTGGCCGAGGATGGCTCCGTGGGCATCCGCATCCCGCTGGTCCCGGAGGAAGACGAACCGGAGGCCGGCCCGAAGAAGGCCGCCCCGAAGGGAAACCTGACCGCCGGCGCGTTCTGCCGCGAGCTGGTCAGGCGCCTGCGCCACCCGCTCGTAAGCACATCGGCCAATATCTCCGGCGAACCTACGCCGGAGAGTTTCGCAGAGATTTCCGAGGAGATCAAGGCTGCCGTGGACTACGTGGTGCCGAAGCCTTTCGGCGCAGGCGCCACGGGCCGCTCCTCCCAGATCATCAAGCTGGGCCTGGACGGCGAGGTCGAAATCCTTCGGCCGTAATTTACTGGCAATAAGATAGATAAACGGCGGTTGCAGCGACGACCGCGGCGGTTTCCGTGCGCAGGCGGCTTTCGCCCAGCGACACCGGGATCCAGCCGTTCTCCCGCGCCAGCGCCGCCTCTTCCGGACTGAAATCCCCCTCCGGTCCGATCAGAATCATAATAGGTCGGTTTGCGGCAGCAGCTGCCTCCGGCTGCAGAACGGATGAAATCAACTGACGCGAAACGTCTTCGAAGCAGTAGCAGATAAGTTTGAGGGCCCCGGCGGGTGCGGCAGCGATAAAGTCCCGCACGCTCACGGGCTCGGCGATCTGCGGCACGGCGGCCTTGAGCGACTGCTTGGTGGCGGACAGCGCGATGCGCTTCAGCCGCTCCGTCTTCAGGACCCTGCGCTCCGAGCGCTCGCCGATCACCGGCGCGATCACGTCCACGCCGATCTCGGTGGCCTTCTCCACGAACCACTCGTAGCGGTCGATGTTCTTGGTGGGACAGACCGCCATCGTGAGCCGGTATGGATGCGCCCCGAAGCCGGGCACCGCCTCCACCACGCCCGCTTCGGCGCCCCGGGCGTCGGCTACGTCCAGCACGCAGCGATATAGGGTTCCGCGGCCGTCGATGACCGAAACTTCATCGCCGGCGCGGTGCCGCAGCACCCGCACGCAGTGGGTGGATTCCTCGGCGTCCAGCCGGACGCGGCCGTCGATGATATCGTCGCTGAAAAACAGTTCCATACGCTATTTGAAAAGGGCTTTCACCAGCGCGGGCACGTCCGCCACCTTCACCACCCGGATGCCTTCGGGCTGCACCTCGACTTTGGCGAAGGAAGACACGAAGATGCGCTTGTAACCCAGCCGGGCGGCTTCCTGCACGCGGCGGTCCACCTGCCCGACAGGGCGGATCTCGCCGCTCAGGCCCACTTCGCCCGCAAAGCACACGTCCTGCGGGATGGCGAAATCGAAATTCGACGAAAGCACGGCGCACACCACGGCGAGGTCCACCGCCGGGTCGCTCACCTTCAGGCCGCCAGCCATGTTCAGGAACACGTCCTTGGCGCCCAGGTGGAAGCCGGCACGCTTCTCCAGCACGGCCAGCAGCATGTTCAGCCGCCGCACGTCGAAGCCCGTGGCGCTGCGCTGCGCCGTTCCGTAGGCGGCGGTACTCACGAGCGCCTGCACTTCGAACAGCAGCGGGCGCGTGCCGTCCAGCGTGGAGGCGATGGCCACCCCGCTGAGCCCCTGTTCGTGCATCGGGATCAGCAGCTCGGACGGGTTGGCCACCTCCCGGAGGCCCGTGCCCGTCATCTCGAACACGGCCAGTTCGGCCGTGGAGCCGAAGCGGTTCTTGATGCTCCGCAGGATGCGGTAGGAGCCGCGGTTCTCGCCCTCGAACTGCAGGACCACGTCCACGATGTGCTCGAGGATCTTAGGGCCGGCGATGAAGCCGTCCTTGGTGATGTGCCCGATCAGGATCACCGGCACCCCGCTCTCCTTGGCGAAGCGCAGCAGCGCGGCGGCCACTTCCTTGATCTGGCTCACGGAACCCGGCGCGGAGTCCAGCGTATCGGAATACATCGTCTGCACGGAGTCCACGATCATCAGGTCGGGCATCATCGCGCGCGCCTCCTCAATGACCGTTTCGATCAGCGTTTCGCAGAAGATGGAACAGTTGCCGTCGTCGCCGCCCAGCCGGCGGGCGCGCATCCCCACCTGGCGAGCGCTTTCCTCGCCCGTCACGTAAAGCGTGCGCAAGTCCTTGCTGCACAGCGGAATCTGCAGGCTGAGCGTGGATTTTCCTATGCCCGGTTCGCCGCCGATGAGCACCAGCGAGCCCCGCACCATGCCGCCGCCGAGGATCCGGTCCACCTCCCCCATGCCGAGGGAGATGCGGGCCTCCTGCGAATCGTCGATCTCGTGCAGGCGCTGCGGCCGGCGGTCCGGCCGGGCGCCGTCGGTGCGGCTTCCGCCCGACGCACCGCCCTTCTTCGCCTCCACGGGGGCTTCCTTCATCGTATTCCACTCGCCGCACGCCGGGCAGCGCCCCATCCATTTGGGGCTCTCGTTCCCGCACGAGGTGCAGTAAAAAACCGTCTTTGCCTTCGTCGCCATAGCAATCTACACGGTCTGCCAATAGACCATTGCAAAGTAACAAAAACAAATCGTCTTTACAAAGCGGAGCCGCTCTCCGAAAGAACCGCCGCGACGACTTCCTTGTATTTCCGGGAAACGGGCAGCGGGACTCCGCCGACCGTTACGGTGTCCGGCTGGGTAAGTGCGGCCAGGGCGGTGTTGACCAGATAGGATCGGTGGATCCGGAGGAAACCGTCGCCCAGGAGGTTCTCCCACTGGCCGATGCCGGTCTTGTTGCGGTACGAGTCCCCGCTGCGGGTGACGAGCCGGACCTCCGTGTCGTTGGATTCGACGTAAGCGATGTCCGCCACTTTGAGCGTGACGCTCTGGCGGTCGGAAAAAAAGGTGACGGTACGGTCCTGCGCCTTGATTCTTTTGGACAGCCATTTCGCCCAGAGGACGTCGCCGATTGCCAGCGCCGTGAGCATGAACCCGAGGAATGCCGGGTTGACGAGCATCGGGGCCACTTCTTTTCCGGGATAATACCCTCCTCCCGTATTGATGGCGTCCCAGACGCAATAGTGCAGGACCAGGATCAGCAGGATGATGGAAGCCATCACGGCCAGGGACAGATAGACTTTGTCGATGGTTTTCCGGGCCTTCGGCATCAGGAATTCAAGCGCCAGCGCACAAGGGCAGAAAATGAGACTGATGAGGATGGCCTGGGCCCAGGTATAGTCCAGACTGACGAGGATGGCTGAGATCATGGCAATGGCTGCCAGCCAGAATGCAATGCGTCCGACGGTCTTCATTCCATCACAAAAATAAGCAAATTCGGCTGCGTCTGCAAGCCGGGACGCCCTGCAGGGGGATTTGACAGGCCCGGAAAGGGTTTCAACTTTGGATAGTTCGGCGGACCCGGTGTAACTTTGCGTCAAACCAAATCTGTACTGTCATGAAAGAAGAAATCGTTTATGCACTGGACTCTCTGGGCGTCGCCCATGAGACCGTCATCGAAGTCCCGAGCAAGCCGTTCTACCTGTTCTTTATCGAAGGCGGCCTTCCGGGAATGATCATCATTACCCTGCTTCTGATCGCCCTGCTCATCGCCGCCTGGAAGGCGCCCAAGTGGGTGAAGGAAATCGGCATCGCCGCCCTGGTCGTCGCCATCCTGTGGAACATGGCCGGACTGTATCAGGCGATGGGCGCCGTCATGATGGCCGGAGACATCAGTCCCGCCGTGCTTTGCGGAGGCCTCCGGGTTGCCATGATCAGCTCCTTCTATGGTCTGATCGTCTATTTGATTTCCCTGATCATCCGCGTCATCCAGAAACCGCGGATCTGACGCGCAGGCCTACAGGACCTCCTCCCGCTTCCTGGTCAGGGACACTACGCCCAGGGTGACGGCAAGGAGGGCGATGGCGCCGTACAGGAACTCCTTCCTGTCCTGCAGCGCCTCCAGCGCCTTCGTGAAAGCGGAACTGTCCGCCGCCGGCTGCACAGGATAGAACAGCACCAGCAGGGTAATCAGGCAGCCGAGCACGAGACCCGCCGCCAGCGCGACGATCAATGCGATCCGTCCGCGGCGGCGTTCTCCGTCCACGGTCTTCTTGATGCCCTCGACGGCATTCAGCCGGGCATTCGTCTCGATCAGGAACTGCCCCTCGGCCGGGGTATCCGGCGCATTGTCGCGCAAATATTGTTCGATGTCTTTCATAAACGGATGTGCTGTCTGAGGTGGTCCCTGCCCACCGAAAGATGATATTTGACCGTGCCGGCCGGGATCTGCATGATGGAAGCGATCTCCTTGACCGGAAGGTCTTCGAAATAATGCAGGACGATGGCGGTCCGCTCTTTCTCGGGAATCCGCGTCAGCGCCCGCCGCAGCTCTTCGTGCCGGAAAGCGGCGTCCGAGGCGCTTCCGTCGGCCACGTGCAGCACCTCCGGAGCGTCCATCGACGCCGAGGGCGCCGGCACCCGCCGCAGATTGTCGATGAAGCAGTTGTAGGCGATCCGGAAGAGCCAGGCCTTGAAATTCCCGATGAAGCGGTCGGAGCTCACATAGGCCCGCACCAGCGCCTCCTGCGCCAGGTCGTCGGCCAGGGCCGCATCTCCGCACAGCGATGCCAGGAACCGCCGCAGCCGTCCCTGACACGCCCTCACTTCGGAGATGAACCGCTCCCGGGTCATGATTACTTGTTCTCCAGAAGTCCCTTTTCTTCGGCTTCGATCTCCTTCGCCAGCATCTTCTTGCCGGCAAAATAGGAGATGAAGAGCCCGATACCTACCGCCAGCATCGCGCCGGCTGCGTAAGGGAGGAAGTAATTGAATCCGTACGAATCGCCCATGAACAGGTACAGGAGCAGGAATGCCGTACCCATCAGGCTGGTGACGCAGGCGCCGTTGAGCTTCTCCAGCAGATCCTTCTTGATCGAAGTCTTCTTCGGACTCGATTTGAAAAGATCGGGATCGATGCTCTGGCCGTTCTCAATGGCCTTCAGCACGATTTCAGTTTTACGGTTCATCTCGTTCTGCCGCACGCGGCCGATCAAGAAGACAATCAACACCGGAAGTACCACGCAGATACAGATCGGAACCAAAATGCTACCTAAATCCATCATCGTTTTATTGTTTAATCGTTCAACTTTTTTCTTCCCCTTTCCGGGGCGGTTTCATAGCTATAACGCAGAACGCGCCCGAAAGGTTGGAAAAAAGTGGAAAATTTTATCTTCGCGGGAGTTCGAAGACCTCCATGTCCTTCACCTCGCCCGCCTCGATCTTGAAGCGCAGGGCGGTGCGCACCACGTGCCAGCCCTGGATGCCGGCGGCTCCGGGATTGATATAGAGACAGTTGCAGCGATGGTCCTGCATCACCTTCAGGATATGCGAATGCCCGCAGATGAACACGTCGGGCTTGTACTGGTCGATCAGCGCCTGTGCCCGGAGGTCGTAGTGGCCCGGCGAGCCGCCGATGTGCGTCATCAGCACCTTCAGCCCCTGGACCTCCAGATACTGATGCATCGGGTATTCGCGGCGGATGTCCTGCCCGTCGCAGTTGCCGGCCACGCCCACGAGCGGCTTGAAGGCCGCAATCGAATCCGCAAAAGAGAGCCCGCCGCCGAAGTCGCCGGCGTGCCAGATCACGTCCACCGGCTCCAGGAAACTCCGGAAGCCGTCGCTGAAAACCCCGTGGGTGTCGGAAATCAGGCCGATGTACATAGATTCTTCGCTTCGCTCAGAATGACAGGCGCAATCAGTCGGAGATTCCGGGTCAGGCCTTTCCGGCAAGATGCTTCTCCCAGGCCCAGGCGGACCTCAGGGTGTCTTCCAGCGGGCGTTCCGCCTTCCAGCCGAGTTCCCGCTCCGCCAGGGAGGGATCGGCCCAGACGGCCACCACGTCGCCGGGACGGCGCGGAGCGAACTTCCAGTTCAGCTTGAGGCCGTTCACGCGTTCGAAGGTGGTGATCAGTTCCAGCACGGAGAGCGGACGGCCCGTGCCGACGTTGAAAACCTCGTAGTCCTTCTTCATCCGGCCCTCCACCATCCTGGTGACGGCAAAGACGTGCGCCTTGGCCAGGTCCACGATGTCGATGAAGTCGCGCAGGCAGGTGCCGTCGGGCGTCGGATAGTCGTTGCCGTACACGGACAGGCACTCCCGCCGGCCGATGGCGGTTTGGGTGAGGAAAGGCACCAGGTTGTTGGGCACGCCGCGCGGCAGTTCGCCGATCAGCGCGGAAGGATGTGCCCCGATGGGATTGAAATAGCGCAGGGCGATCCCGCGCACGCCCGCGTAGGCCTTTACGCTGTCGCGCAGGATGTCCTCGCACATCGTCTTCGTGTTGCCGTAGGGCGATTCCGCCGGCTGCCGCGGCGTCTCTTCCGTCACGGGAAGCTGGTCCGTCTGCCCGTAAACCGTCGCCGACGAAGAGAACAGGACGTTGCAGCCGCCCTGATGCTTCGCGGCATCCAGGATGTTCATGAAGGACAGAAGGTTGTTGCGGTAGTACTTCAGCGGCTCCGTCATCGACTCGCCCACCGCCTTGAAGGCGGCGAAATGGATTACGGCGTCGATCGGGTACTTCTCGAAGAGCGAATAGACGGCGGCCTTGTCGCAGAAATCCATCGGGACCAGCGGAATCTCGCGGCCGAGGATGGCGCATACCCCCTTGTAGTTGGTTTCATCGCAGTTGGAGAAGTTGTCGGCGATGACCACGTCATAGCCGGCCTGGACAAGTTCCACGGTTACGTGGCTGCCGATGAATCCGGCTCCGCCGGACACGAGAACGGTCTTTTTCATAGCTGTTCTTCTTTCCAATCTTTATATGGGCGTTTTGTCAGCGAGGAATTGTAGTAGCGGCGGTCGCCGGTCACCTCCTCCCCCAGCCAGGCCGGGCGGCAGAACGCTTCGTCTTCGGACCCCAGCTCCACCTCCGCGACCAGCAGGCCGGCGTTGTCGCCGTGGAACTCATCCACCTCCCAGACGTGCCCGTCGGCGGCGGGGACGAGATGACGCGTCTTGTCGATCACGCCCGGCTCGCAGAGCGAAAGCAGCAGCTGCGCCTCGCCCGCAGGGATCTCTTTCTCCCACTCGACGCGGGTCAGGCCGCGCATCGGGCCCTTCACGGTGATCCAGCCCTGCTCGTCGCGCAGGCGGACGCGCACGGAACGCCCCGGTGCGGTGCTCAGGTAGCCCTGGACAATATGACTGGCGCCGGAAACCTCCCCACGGAAGTCTCCGGCGACCAGGAATTTACGTTCGATTTCCCGGAAATCCATTCCCTACAGGCCCAGCAGGAAGCCGAAGGTAAGGGTGCGGGCGTCGCTAAGGCTCTCCTGGAAGAGGGGCGTCAGGCCGTACATCACGAACACGCCCAGGCTGCCGTAGGAGAAACCGCCCTCGACCGTGGCGCGGAAGGGATTGAACACCTCCCGGCACTGTTCACGGTACCTGGGACGCTTGTATTTGGTGTAGCCGCCGGTCAGCAGCTCGGCGCTCGCGCCGGCATAGACCGAAACCTTGCCCAGGTTCACGCCCACCCGCAGCGGAATGCCGAAATAGCTCGCGTGGATCTTGGACTTCCTTCCGTCATAATTGGAAGACTCCATCTTGATCGGGTACGGCATATAAACCTTCCCCACCGGGCGGAGCGTATTGGCCGGATCCGCGAAGGTAAAATCCATGAAGGTCCAGCGGAGACCCAGGGAAACGTCTAGGGCGTTGTAACGGATGCGCAGGTCCGCCAGTTGCAGGCCATAGACGAAATTCTTGGCCGTACGCATATCCAGGAAATGGTAGTTGTTAACCGCTGTCCACTCTCCCTTATAGTTGGTGCCGACCAGCGCGGAAGCACCGAAATACATCGGGAAGGCGAGATTCAGGTCCGTCTCGACCTTGCCGCCCGAGGTGATCTCAATTTTGTTAAGCTCGCCCAATTCTTCCAGGTCGATCTCCCGGTCCTGGGCGAAAGCGGCGGCCGAAAGGGTCAGGGCCGCAAGAAGTAAAAGCATCTTTTTCATACTGCAAAGTTAATCGCTGCCGCGAAAATACACAATAAAAACTAGAAATTCAGTTCCCTTCCCCGGTAGAAGTCCAGCAGGCGTGTCTGGTAGAGGCACTGGAAACGGGCCTGGATGTGCTCCGACTCCGCCCGGAGCCAGCTGTTGCGGGCGTCGTTGTAGTCCGCCACGCCGGCCTTGCCCACCTTGTACTTCTCTTCGGTGAGTTCATAGTGCTCGCGGGCGCTCGCCGCGCTCTCGCGGCTGCCCGCATAACGCGCCTGCGCCGTGACGGCGTTGTAGTAGGCCTGCTGGATCTCCTTGTAGAGCGCCTTCTTCACGTTCTCGAACTGGATCTGCTGCCCTTTGAGGTTCAGCTCGGCGTTCCGTACGTTGTTGCGGATGTTGAAGCGCTGGAAGATGGGGACGTTCATCGACACGCCCACATACTGGCTGAAGTTGTTCTTCAGCTGCTCGCCGAACGGCTGGGAGGCGATTTTTGAGTTGGTGTAGTAGTTGGAGCCCAGCCCACCGCTGAGCGAGATGCTCGGCAGGTAGGCGCCCTTGGCGCGGGCGATGCCCAATTCGGCATAGTCCACGTTCAGCCGGGCGGACTCCACCGACGGCTTCACCGCCACCGCCTCCTCGTAGATGGCCTCCGGACGCATCAGCAGGAGCTGCGAAGGGTCTCCGACCTCCGGCGTGACGATGGAAAAGCCTTCCGGGGAAGGGAGTTCCAGCAGCTGGGTCAGCTCCAGCACGGAGATACGCAGGTTCCCTTCGGCCTGGATCTCGCTCTGGCGGCTCTGCGCCAGGGTGGCCTGCTGCGCGGACACTTCCGCCGCGCTCACCTTGCCGGCGCTGAGCCGTTCGCGGATCTGCTCCAGCAGCTGCGCGTCGTGCGCGGACTGTTCGCGGGCCACCCGCAACAGCTCCTGGTTGTAGAGGATCTGCACGTAGGCCTGCGCCACCGCCACGCGGATGTCGTCCCGCGCCTTCTCCAGGTCGGCCGTCGCCGCGGCCAGGTTCAGTTTGCCGAGCTTGATGCCGTTGGTGATGTCGAAGCCCTGGAAGATCGGGAGGTCGCCCCCGAGGCTGAAGGAGGTCGAGGTGGTGTTGGAGTTGGAATAGGTGTTGTCCGCGGTCAGGCCGCGGCCGAAGGACAGGTTCTCCGAGGCCGAAGCGCTGAAGGCGGGCAGGCGGCGGCCTTTCGCCGTGCTCAGTTCCACCTCGCGCTGCTCCACCGTCAGCTCGCCCTGCTTCACGGTGAGGTTGTGGTCCAGCGCATAGGCGATGCAGTCGGACAGGCTCCACGGGCCGTCCTGGGCCCGGAGGGCGCCGCCGGAGAGCAGCAGGAGGGCTGCCAGGAGGATGCTATTTCTTTTCATCTTCGTCGGTGTTGATGATTCTCGGACCGCGGAGTTTGTCGCCCACGCTCAGGCCGCTCTTGATTTCGATGTTCACACCGTCGCTCAGGCCGGTGGTCACCTGCACGCGGTCATAGCCGCCGGCGGCGTTCTTCCGGAACACGTAGGTGTCGTCGCCGTCAAACTCCAGCGCGCTCTCCGGGATGGAGAGCACCTGGCTCACCGTCTCCAGGGCAATTTCCGCATTGGCGCTGTAGCCGGAGCGGATCATGTATCCGGAGTTCTCCTTCAGGGCCGCCTTGATCTCGAACTGGTTGGCGCCGTTGTTCTCCGTCGCCTTCGGGGAGATGTACTCCAGGGCCGCTTCGGAACTGTAGTCCGGCAGGGCGCCGATGCTGATGCGCATCGGCATCCCCTCCACGAGCGAGCCCACTTCCGTTTCGTCAATGTTGCCGTCGAAGATGAGGTCGGCCATGTTGGCGACGGTGGCCACCGTAGTGCCGTCGTTCATCGTGTTGGCCTGGATCACGGAGTTGCCCACCTTGACCGGGATGTCGAGGATGAGGCCCGTGATGGTGGAGCGCACCAGGGTCGAGCTGCCGGTGGTGTTGCGCGAGGACACGCCGTCGCGGATCACCTCCAGGGACTCCTGGGCGGCCGCTTTCTCCTCAACGGCCTGGTTGTAGGCCTGGAGGACCTGGTCGTACTCCTCGTCGCTGACGAGCTTCTTGTCGTAGAGGGTCTTCTCCCGGTCGTAGTTGGTCTTGGCCTGCTTGAGGTTGATTTCGGCCAGGCGCACGCGGGACTGCGCAGAGCTCAGGGAGTTCATGTCCGGAATCACGCGGAGCTTGGCGATCACCTCGCCTTCCTTGACCTGCTGGCCGGCTTCCTTGTAGAGTTCGGCGATGATGCCGTTGATCTGCGGCTTCACGTTGACCTCGTTGCGCGGCTCGATCTTGCCCGTGACCACGGTGGTCCGGCTGATGTCGCCCAGGACGGCCTCCAGTTCCTGGTACTCCGTCTTCTCGGGACGGGAATTCCGGAACAGGAAGATGAAGGTCCCGATGAAGATCACCGCGATCAGGGCGAAAATGATGTACTTGAAAATGCGTTTCATATCGTTTGTCTTTATTTATTATTCATCTCTCATGGCGTCCACGGGCTTGATGGACATCGCGCGGGAGGCGGGGGCCAGACCCGCGACCACGCCCAGCGCGGTCAGCAGCAGCGCCGCGACGATCGCCGTCCAGAAACCGATCTGGAAACTGGCGGCCGGATTGTCCGGATTCATCCGGACGATGGTCTCCAGCAAACGCAGCAGCTGCACGGAAAACACGATGCCGAACGAGCCCGCCACCAGGGTCAGCGCAATGCTCTCGAGGATGATCTGCGAGAGGATATCGCGCGGCGTGGCGCCGATGGCGCGGCGGATGCCGATCTCCGTCGTGCGCTCCTTGACGGTGACCATCATGATGTTGCTCACGCCGATCACGCCCGCGAGGATGGTGCCCAGGCCCACCAGCCAGATCAGGAAGTTCACCCCCCGGAAGAGATTGTCCACCAGGGCGAACATCTGCTCGGTATTGATGATAACCAGGGCCTGCTTGTCCTTGGGGTCGAAGAGGTGCTGCCGGGAGAGGATTTCCCGCATCCGGGGCTCCTGTTCGGACATCCGGATGCCGGATTTGGCAGCCGTGCAGATGAGGTCCACGTCGGCGCCCCGGTTGTAGATCTTCTGGGCCAGGGGCAGGGGGACGAACACCGTCTGGTCCGCCCGGCCGCCGATGCTGATGTTGCCGCTGCTGAAGTCCACGCCCACGATCTGGTAGAAGACCGGACCCACCTGGATGAATTCGCCGCAAGGGTCACCCCCGTCCGGGAACAGTTCGTTGTAAACGCGTTTGCCGATCACGCAGACCTTGCGCTCCTGCAGGATGTCGGTCTCGTTGATATAGCGGCCATACTTGATGCGGGGCTCTTCGATACGGTCGTAGTCGGCATAGATGCCCCGCACGCTGACGGAGGAGGTGTTGGTGCCGAAGACGGCCTCGCGCCCGCCGGTATTGATGACCGGGGTCACCGTCTCCAATTCCGGCATCATCTGCCTGAGCCGCTCCACGTCCATGTAGTTGAGCCGCCAGTAGCGCCCCTCCTTGAAGCCTTTGTAAGGCTGGGTTGTCTGCGAGGAAATCAGGATGCCCGTATTGGTGGCAAACCCTTCGAAATTGCTGAATATGAGCTGCTTGAGGCCCTGTCCGCCGCCCATCAGGAAGAGCAGCATGAAAATGCCCCAGAACACGCCGAAGCCGGTGAGCAGGCTCCTGCTCTTGTTGCGGACCAGTGAGTCCGCGATCTCCCGGAAACTGTCTACATCGAATCTCATTCTGCGCGGAGGGCTTCTATGGGTCTGACACGGGAGGCCTTGCGGGCCGGGAACAGGCCGGCCAGGGTGCCGGCGACGATGAGCACGACCGTGGCTCCGAGGGCCACGTCGAGCCCCACGGTAGGGTTGACAAGCATCGCGATCTGCTCGTCCATCACGGACACGGTGGACTGACCGACCGTCTTGTCCAGGAGCATGCAGGCGATCATCCCGAGCAGCATCCCGACATAGCCGAAGAAGGCCGTGATGCTCACGCTTTCCGCGAGGATCAGCTTCATGATGCTCCAGGGGCTGGCGCCGATGGCCTTGCGGATGCCGAATTCGTGCGTGCGCTCCTTGACGGTGATGAGCATGATGTTGCTCACGCCTACGATACCGCCCAGCAAGGTGAGCAGTCCGATGAGCCAGAGCGCGGTGCTGAGGATCCGGCGGCCCTTGTTCATCTGGAGGTTCTGCGTGAAGCGGTTCCAGATCCAGATGGCCCGCCGGTCGTCCGGCGCGGCGCGGTGCCGCAGGTTGACCGCCGCCCGGTACTGGTTCTCGAAGGCTTCATTGGCCTCTTCGGAATCGAGTCCGTGGAAGGTGAAGGTCAGGTCGTCGATCTCCTCGCCCTTGCCGTAGATGATCTTGACGGTCGTGTACGGCGCGTAGAAGAGGTTGCTGTCGCTCATACGGTCGGACTTGGTAATGCCGACCACGCGGAAGGAGAAGGTGCCGATCTTGACATATTTCCCGAGCAGGGAACGCACATCCACGGCGACGCCGCTCGCGGAATCGAAACGCAGGGTGGCGAAACGGGCGCCGGAGTCCCGGGAACCGCCTCCCAGCAGGGTTTCCACCTGGTTTTCCGACAGGACGACGACCTTGCGCTTCTCGCGGATGTCCTTGTCGTTGATGAAGCGGCCGTAACGGACCTCGATCTTTTCCATTTCCAGCCGGGCGGGATAGTTGCCCTCGATGTAGCCCGCGAAATACCGCTTGCCGTAGTTGACGGTCACGTTCGTGCCCACGGTGGAGACCACCCGGTCCACGTGGTCGGCGAACAACTCGCTTCCGGTCAGCGCCACATCGCCGTCCTCCAGCGAGATGCGGCGGCCCTCCTTGAGTCCGTCGTAAGGCTTGGAGGTCCTGCCGCCGCCGATCTGCATGGTGTTGGTGGCGATGTCCTCGCCGCCCGTCAGGAAGGCGTTCATCAGGCCGTTGCCCGCGCCCAGCAGGACGATGAGCATGAAGATGCCCCACGACACCGCGAAGCCGGTAAGGCAGGTGCGGAGTTTGTTGCGCCGGACGCTCTCCCAGATTTCAGTGAAGACGTCTCTCATTTCATGATGGTGGTGGTGCCGAACGCCGAGGCGTGGTGTTCGCGGTTGTCTTCGATCTGCCCGATGATGCCGTCCTTGATGTGGACGATCTTGTTGGTGGCGTTGGCCACGCCGCTCTCGTGCGTCACCACGATGATGGTCATCTGCTCCTCGCGGTTGAGCTGCTGGAGCAGTTCCATGATCTCGACCGAGGTCTTCGAGTCGAGGGCGCCCGTGGGTTCGTCCGCCAGGACGATCTGCGGGCGGGTGATCAGGGCCCGGGCGATGGCGACACGCTGCTTCTGGCCGCCGGACATCTCGTTGGGATAGTGCGAGGCCCAGTCCGCGAGGCCCAGCCGGTCGAGGTACTCCATGGCCATCTGGTGGCGCTTCTTGCGGGGCACACCCTGGTAGAAGAGGGGCAGCTCCACGTTTTCGACGGCGGTTTTGAAGCCGATGAGGTTGTAGGACTGGAAGATGAAGCCGATCATACGGTTGCGGTAGTCCGCAGCCTGCTTTTCGGTGAGGTTCTTGATCAGTTTCCCGTCTATATAATACTCGCCCGTGTCGTAGTTGTCCAGGATGCCCAGAATATTGAGCAGGGTGGACTTGCCGGAGCCGGATGCGCCCATGATCGACACGAATTCGCCGCGGTCGATACCGAGGTTGATCCCTTTCAGCACGTGGAGGGGCTGGCCGTTGTTGTATGTCTTGTTGACGTCATTGAGTTCGATGAGCATATAGTGTCTTATTGAACTATTACACCGCAAAGGTAAGGATAAATTTTATTTCTGCAAGAATCTAACCAACTTTTTTCACTTGTTGCGCTTATTACAAGTTTCCGCAAATTTAATAAAAATTTATTGAGTTGCAATAAATTTATATTGTTTTTAAACTATTTCTCCTTTTCTACGACCACGTGCGGCTCCGGCTCGCAGGCAGCTTGCCCTGCAAACCCTCGCTTCGCTCGCCCCTCCCACGCCTGACGGCGCGGGCCCCTCCCGCTCATAAGCCGCGGGCGGCTACGGTTTGCCCGGACAACTGCCTGCCTCACCTGCGCCTTCCGCAACAAATCAAAAAAAGACCCTTCTAATTGAAGGGCCTTTCAAAACGCTGCGGAATCGTCTTAAATCTTGCCGCGAAGCAGGAAATAATACACGGCGAAGCCGATCCAACTGAAAGCGAGGACCAGCACGGAGATGAGGATCTTGCCGACAATGCCGTACTTGCTGGTCTTGAAGATATCGAGCACGCACCAGACGGCGAGGACGATACCCAGGATGTAGATGATTTTTGCTAACATAATTTATTGATTTAAAGGGTTTTGTTTTCTTGAGAACTCACATCCGCACCAGGTCTGGTTATAGAACCCCTGCTCCCGGATTACCTCGTTCCGCCGCACCTGCAAGCCACCTTTCCGCCAGTTCTGTGGCCAGAATACCACATCATTCGGCGACGGTAGCGGCCAACTGCCTCCTGAAACGTCCTCCTGCGTCGGACCCCACCGCTGCGCTTCGCTTGCGGTCCCCCCTCTTAACGTGCCGAGGGTGGCAGTGTTTCCGGAGGCAGTTGCCGCTACCGCTTCGCAACCGGCGGCATTGACCTGGTCGAGGTCCTTCCAGCGGGAGGAGGCCAGGGTGGTGGCGAGGACGGGCAGGCCGCGGGAAGCGGCATACTGCGCGGCGCGCCGCAGGCGGAAGCGGAAACACGCCTCGCAGCGGCGGCCCCGTTCCGGCTCGTCCTCGAGCCCGCGGACGGCCGAGAGCCACGCCCCGTGGTCGTACTCGTCCTCGACGAGTTCCACGCCCAGCAGGTCTGTATAGCGTCGCAACTCGGAAAGCCGGAGTTCGTACTCCGCGCGCGGTGCGATATTGGAATTGCTGAAGAAGACCACGGGACGGATCCCGCTGTCCCGGAGGCACTCCAGAACGGCCCCGGAACAAGGCGCACAGCACGCGTGCAGCAGGATTTCCCCGACGCCCCCGGGCGCCTCGACCTTCAGCATACCCTATTCGATGGAATTGATGTCTATCAGATTGTTCAGGATCGCATACACCGTCAGGCCGGGCACCGTCTTGATGCCCGTCTTGCGGGTGATGTTCTTGCGGTGCGTGATCACGGTGTTGATGGAGATGTGGTGCTTGTCGGCGATTTCCTTGTTCAGCAGGCCCTGCGCCACGCTCACCAGGATCTCCTTCTCCCGCTCGGACAGCTCGCGCCGCTCCTCCTCCCGCTCTTCCGGCTCGGCCGGGAACTCCCGCAGGCTCCGGGGATTCTCCAGCAGCCGCACCATCGGCACCAGCACGTGGTCCTCGATGTAGGTGTGGCACTTCAGGTCCTCCTGAAGCACGAAAACGTGCATGAGGAGTTCGATCCGGAGGCGCTTGTCGCACGATGACGGAAGGGACTTCATCACGAGGTTCTTGAAGTCCGACAGCTTCTCGTCGATGTTGGAATGGTTCTCCTCGAAGCGGTCGATGGAGAAACCGCTGCGCCGGCGGCCGATGATCAGGTCCTGCACGTAAGGGATCACCTCCTGCTCCTCGAAGCTGAAATGCTTCTCCAGCTCGGCCTTGTAGCCGCTGAAAAACTCCCAGACCACTTTCCGCTGCGCAGCCGTGCACGGCTCCAGCAGCTGCGACACGGCGCCTTCCATCATCGCCAGCACGCGGGAGAGATAGTAGTCGTGCGACTGGTGCAGGTAGCGCAGGATGTCCCCCACGTGGCTGCGGTGCAGCTGCGCCGCGCTCGGCTCGAACTCCGGGAAGGAATACACCTCGCACAGCAGGATGACCGTATCGGGATCCAGGCCATTCTGCAGGCAGGCCTCGGAAACCGTCTTTTCGCCGTAGCTGCCGTCGATGCCCACGCGGGACAACACGCCCAGAAGCCGGTAATTGGCCTCCACGAGCTCGGCGAGCTTCATGTTGCAGGAGAACTTGTCCATCATCACACAAAATTAAACAAATTTTTTGCGATTTTGAGAAATATCCCTAATTTTGCAATCCCAAAGTGCGACGCGGCAGTGGTGAAATGGTAGACACGCTACTTTGAGGGGGTAGTGGGCGTTTGGCCTGTGTGAGTTCGAGTCTCACCTGCCGCACGAAAAAAGGCGACCGGAGTTTCCGGCCGCCTTTCCTGGTTTTTCGGGGTCATTATTTCTTCTTGGGTATCGCGAGGATACGGTACAGCGCTTCGTGCGGGGTGAGGTCCCTGCGGAAGACCAGCGGATAGTTGGTGCGCCCCGGAACCGGATAGCCGTTCTTCCAGGAACCGCCGTCCTGCACGCCCCAGAAAGTCACGCGGTCGATCACGTCCCGGTGGTCGTAGAAGATCTTGAACAGCTCCTCATAACGGTCGGCCTGCTGCTTCTCCACCTCGGCGGGAAGGCCGTCCCGGTACGGATCCAGGTACTCCTTGAACTCTTCGAGCTGGAACTGCGGATCCGACATGACCTGGCCGATGACCTGCCCTTCTCGGGTCAGCGGCAGCACGTCGATGTCGATTTCCGTGATCATCACCTTCACGCCCAGCGCGGCGATCTTCTCGATGGCATCCACCACGTACTGGTTCTTCGGGTAGTTGAGCCCCCAGTGCGCCTGGATGCCCACGCCGTCGATGCGGATCCCCTCTTCCTTCAGCATCTTCACGATGTGCAGGACCCCCTCGAGCTTGGACGGGCGCCACACGTTGAACTCGTTGTAGTAGAGCTCGGTGTCGGGCGCGTACTGCTCGGCGAAGCGGAACACGGTCTTGACGATCTCGTCGCCGTATTCCTCGCCGCCGAAGGCGTGGACCCAGCCCTTGTCGCGGTATCCGCCCTGCTCGGAGACGATTTCGTTGATGACGTCCCAGGCATCGACACGGCCCTTGAAATGCGTGCAGACCGTCTCGATGTAGCTCCGGAGCGTTTCGACGAGTTCGTCGTGGCTCTTGGGATTGCCTTTCGCGTCGTTCCAGAAGAACTCCGGCGTCTGGTTGTGCCAGCACAGCGTATGTCCCATCACGAACATGTCGTGCTCGACGGCAAAGTCCACATAACGGTCGGCGCGTTCCCAGTTCCAGACGTCCGGCCTGGGATGCAGGGATTCGGGCTTGAGCTCGTTGCCCGGCGTAAGCGTATTGAAGTTCTTGAGGATCAGGGCCTCATACTCAGGGTTGCGGCCACTCAATTCGAAGGAACTCACGGCGGCGCCGATCTTGAAGGCATCCTTGTACGCGTCCTTGAGGCCGGGCAGTTCCGCCGGATCCTTGGGGGCGGGGGTGCAGGCCAGGGCCGCCAGGGCGGCAAGGGCGATGCCCATCTTGGCAATAACGTTCATAAGTGTCTATTTTACAGGAGAATAAAACTTGAAGTCCCACTTGGAGTTGTCGCTGTTGAAATCAAACGGCGCCAGCGTCGGAGAGCAGTCTCCGAGGGAGACGAGCGCGTAGGGCTCGTCATGGCCGGGGATGGCCTTGGGCATGATGCGGAACGTCCCGTCGGTCAGCTGGTCGATGCGCCAGAGCTGCTCGGGAGCGCCGGTGAATTCCGGAACGGTCTCGACCTCGGCCTTGTCGTTCGCGGCCAGGGCGCGGCCGGTGCCGGCGATGACGATCTTGTAGTACGGACCGCCGAGATAGCCGCCGGCCTCGGGCACGGGGATGACGCTCCACCGCTGCCAGGGACGGGCCATGTAGTATCCGTTCCGGGCCCCGATGACGCCTTCCGGCCAGCTGCCGGCCACCTCTTCGAGCTTCTGCTCCTCGAGGATGACGTTCGGCTGGGCCTCATTGCCCCGGCCGAAGCCGCGCATGCCGCCCTGGGCGCGGACGAAGTCCACTTCGAGTTCGAGCGCGTATCCGCTCCGGACCGACTGGATCTCATAGGTGCCCGCGCGGAAAGCCTCGCCGGCCACCGGCCAGCCGTCCTTCCACAGCAGCGGGCGGATGGCGAGGACGCTCCGGCCGCTCTGGTCCATGTCCGCTTCCCAGTGGAACGACAGTTTCTCAACGCCGTCCTCCACGATGTAACGGCCGAAATGGCCCGGACCCACAAGGCGGCCTTCCGTCGTGATGACGGACTTGCCGCCGCCCTGGATCATGGAGCGGCCCACGTTGTCGATGAAGGGACCGTTGACGCTGCGCGAACGGCCGACCACGATGTTGTAGGTAGAGTTGACTCCGTCGCAGCAGGTGCCGTGCGTGCCGAGCAGGTAATACCAGCCGTCACGGTACATCATCGTCGAGGCCTCCATGTTCCGCCCGACGTCGATGGCTTCGTTGCCCTCGACGCGGAAACCCGTCTTCGGGTCGATCTCCACCTGGCGGATATGCCCGAAATAGGTGCCGCAGGTCAGCCAGAGCCGGCCCGTGGTCGGGTCCAGCAGGACCCCCGGGTCGATGGCGTTGAAGTCCTCGTCCACGAGCGACTCGCACACCATTACGGGCTCGGAATAGGCGAAGTCCGGGGAGTCCGGATCGAGCGTCTTGTTCCACATCGTCATGATCTTGCTGGCGTGTCCGCCGCCCATGCCGCCGCCCGTGGTCCCATAGACGACGAGATAGCGGTCTCCGATCTTGATGGCGTCCGGAGCGGCGCCGCCGCCGGGCCTGACGGCCCCGCCGTGCCAGTTCCAGCCGTCCTCGGAGATGAGGCCGCCGCCTCCGGTGCCGAAGGTATAATACTTCCCGTCGCACTCCACCACGGTCGAAGGGTCGTGGATGTACGGGGCACCGGTCTGTGCGTGCAACGACGCTCCGGCGAGGAGCAGCAGGGAAATGAATACTGTCTTTTTCATGCTCTCGGTTCTTTTATCAGTTGCACGTAATGGTGTATCCGGTGACCGGCTTGCCGGTGTCGTCGATGAAACGGGCGCAGAACTCGCTCATGCCGGGGCCGTTCATCGTAACGCCGCGGAGCACGTTCCGGCCCTTCTTGAGGGTCACCCGGTCGGACACGGCGCTGTCGACGCCCATGTGGCGGTCGCCCGCGAGGAGCAGCACCTCCTCGCCGTTCACCCACCACCTCGCGGCCTTGTTGGAGCCGACGGCGAGCCGGACGTTCTCGATGTCCTCCTCGCAGTTGATGACGGTCACGGTCCAGAAGATGACGCCGTAGCGGTCCTTGTCCAGGCCCGTGGCGAAGCGGAAGAGCTTCACGAAGAAATGGTCGCTGTCCAGGGCGTGCCAGGTCAGCGTCGCCTTCACGAACTTGGGCTGGTTCTGCTGCTGCGGAGGCGCGACGGGCCGGTTCGAGCTCAGGTTCACCGGGGGCTGGTACTCCATGGTGACCTTGACCTTGTCGCCGTCCTTGGGGAGCATGGTCAGCTGGCCGGGGAAATACTCCACGCTGAGGTTCTCACGGGTATAAGAGTCCGTGAACACCCGGTTCGTGGGGTTGGGCTTGCTGATCGGCTCCAGAATCATCCAGCGGCGGATGAAACCGTCCGCATCCGGGGTGGCCGACGGCGTGGTGACGGGTCTGAAATAGCCCTTCAGGGCTTCCGCCACGTCGATCTTGGGGTTTCTTTTCTGCGCCTGGGCCGGCACGGAGGTGGCGACCGCCAAGATCAGGAGCAGAAGGATTCTGAAGGATTTCCTCATCATTTCAATGTCTTACGAGATTCCACTTGGAATTGTCGCTGTCCGGGTCGAAGACACCCAGGGACGGCGTGCTGTCGGCGACGGAAACGAGGACCAGTTCCTCTCCGGTGCCGGGTACAAATTTAGGCATAATCCGGTATGTTCCGTCAGTCAGGCGGTCGATTCTCCACAACTGCTCCGGGGCGCCGGTGAACGCGGGGACGGTCGTGACCTCCCGGTCCGCCGTGGCCGCGAGCGCACGGTCCGTTCCGGCGATGGTGATCTTGCAGTAGGCGCCGCCGATGTAACCGCCGAGTTCGGGGACTTCGGTAATCTCCCACGCCTGGTGGGGACGGAAAAGTTCCGGGCCGATCCGGACGCCGATCCCGCCCTCGGGCCAGGTGCCGATCACATCGGCCAGCTTCTGGTCTTCCAGCGCCACGACCGTGTCGTCGCCGTTGCGGCTGAAGCCGCGCATGCCGCCCGCCATGGGGACGTTGTTCACGGCGAGCTCCAGGGCGTAACCCCTTCTCTCGGACACGAGGCTGTATTCCCCGTTCCGGAACGGTTCCCCGGCCACGGGCCAGCCGTTCTTCCACAGGAGCGGACGCATGGCGAGCACGCTCCGGCCGCTGCGGTCGAGGTCGCCCTCGAAGTGGAACGACATCTTCTCGACGCCTTCGCTGACGATGAAGCGGCCGAAGTGGCCGGCGCCGATCCGGCGGGGCTCCGAAGCGAGGACGAGCTTCCCGCCGCCGTGGATCATGTCACGGCCGACGTTGTCCACATAGGGGCCGGTTGGGCTCTTGGAGCGCCCGACGATGATCTCGTACGTGGAGTTGACGCCGCTGCAGCAGGTGCCGTGCGTCGCGAGCAGGTAGTACCAGCCGTCGTTGTACATCATCTCGCCCGCTTCGCAGGAGAGCGCGACGTCGACCGGCTTGCCGACGGGCTCGGCGGTCTCGGGGCTGAGTTCCACGACGCGGAGATAGCCGAAATAGGTGCCGTAGACAAGCCAGAGCCGGCCGTCGGGGCCCATCATCAGGCCGGGGTCGATGCCGTCGCAGTCCTCATAGCCGTTCGATCCGCCGATATCGACCGGATCCGTATATTTGAAGTCCGGGGACGTCGGGTCCAGGGTCTTGTTCCACATCGCATAGACGCGGGAATGGTAGCGGAGGTTGTTGGAACGGTCGCTGGCGGCATACACCACGAGGTATCTGTCGCCGATCTTGATCGCATCGGGCGCGACGCCGCCGCCGGGGCGGACGCCGCCGCTGTGCCAGCTCCAGCCGTCCTCGGAGATGAGGCCGCCGCCACCGGTGCCGAACGTATAGTATTTACCGTCGCATTCGACGACGGTGGAAGGGTCATGGATATAGGGACTCCCTATCTGGGCGGAAGCCGAGGCGCACAGGAACAGGGCCGCGAAGGCGGCCAGCCCGGAGGACAATGCTGTCTTCTTCATATCACTTCTTCTTTTTGGGAAGTACGGCGGAAAGCGTATAGCCCGTGACGGGGCGGCCCTCCGCGTCCACGAAACGCAGGCAGAAAGTGGCCATTCCCTGGCCGTTGAACACCGCGCCGCGGAGGATGTTCCGGCCCTTCCTGAGCGTCAGGCGCCGCGACATGCAGTCGTCCACGATCAGGTCGCGGTCGTTGGTCAGGCGCAGGACCTCCTCGCCGTTCAGGTACCAGACTGCACCGGAGTTCACCCCGCCCGACAGCCGGACGTCCTCGATGTCCTCCTCGCAGTCGATGATGGTCACCGCCCAGTACATCTGCTGGAAGTATTCCTTGCCGAAGCCTTCGGCGAAACGGAGCAGGTTGACGAAGAACTTCCGGGAGTCCAGCGCATGCCACAGGAGGGTGGACTTGCCGTACTTTACCTTGGCTCCGTCTGCGGGAACGACCGTGAACTGGTCCTTGAAATATACTTCCGACATGGCTTCGGACAGATAGTTGTCCGTCAGCATGCTGTTGCTGCTGAAATTCCTGGCGATGGGTTCCAAAATCGTCCACCGCCGGATGAAGCCTTCGGCGTCCGGCGCCGCAGGCTCCATCGCAGCGGGAACGAAGTAGTGACCGAGTTCCGCCCTCTCCCCTTCCCCTGCGGCGAATACCTGCAGGGAAAGGAGAGAAGCCGAAACAAGGCTGAGGATAGTTCTAACCCAGTTCATTTTAATCCTTAATAAACCAACTCAATTACCAACCCGGGTTCTGAACTATATTGGGATTGATGGACGTCTCGAGGTCGGGGAACGGGAAGAGTTCGTGCTTGCCGGTCTTGAAGCCGTGCTCCTTGCCGTTGCCGTAGGCGGGATCGTCGTTGAAGTTATGCATGGTCACCACGGCGTGATGCTCGGGCGTGGGGTTCTCCGCATAGAAGAAGCTGTCCTTGAGGGTCGGGACCTCGGAACCGGCTTTCTTCATGCCCTCGAGGTCGCCCCAGCGGAGGCAGTCCGCGAAGCGGCAGCACTCGGTCCAGAGCTCGAACTTCTTCTCCCGCTTGACCTCGTCGAGGGTCAGGGTGGTGCTGATGTGCTTGGCGCCGGCGCGCTCCTGGATCATGTTGAGGTACTTCAGGCCGTCGTTGTCGCCGGTCTGGGCGCAGCATTCTGCATACATGAGCAGCACCTCGGCATAGCGGAAGAAGAGGTAGTTCGCCTCGCTCCAGCCGGAATGTCCCTGGACATCCTGGGGACTCACGATCCGCTTGAACTGGAGATACTCGCCGTTGCCGTACACGCCGCGGAGGTCGCTGACACCGCGGAGGGGATCCTGGGTCTTGGGACCCACCACCTCCTGGCCGTCCACCGTCCACTTGGCGTTGTTCTCGTCGACGTCCTGGGTGTAGTTGAGCTCATAGAGCACCTCGTCGTAGGAGAGGATGGAGCCCTTGCGCCGGTAGGAGTCGCCGTCGTTCTCGATGAATTCCTTGGCGAAATCCACGTTGACGCCCAGTCCGCCCCAGCCGTTCTTGTTCATGCCCACCTCGATGGGGACGCGGGCGAAGCGGTCGCCGCGCCAGCACCACATGTTGGCCTGCTGCCAGGTGGAGTAGTTGTACATGATCGTGAAGGAGGAGACGTTGGGGTTGAAAGCGACGTTGCTCTCGAAGATCTTCTCCTCGTTCCCGTCACCTTCGACGTGGAACAACTCGCTCCAGCGCTCGCCGGGTACGAGGGCGTATTTGCCGGAATCGATGATCTTCTTGAGGACCGTCTTGGCCTTCGCATAGTCCGCGAGGAACAGGAGGCACTTGCCCTGGACGGTCCAGGCCAGGCCCTTGGTGGCGTGGAAGGTGCCGTCCTTGTCGGCCGTGCTCGCCCTCTCGTCCAGGTACGGGGCCGACTCCTCGCACTCCTTGGCACACCACTCGAGCAGGCCCTTCTGGCCACCCTCGTAGTTGCCGGGCTTGTCCGCGCCTTCCAGGACGTGGTCCACCAGCGGCGGGTTGCCCCAGTAGATGGCCAGGGTCATATACAGGAAGGCCCGGATGACACGCGCCTCGGAGATGACGCGGTCCTTGACGGCGCTTTCGCCATACTGGAAGTTGTCGGTGACGAGGTTGGTGTAATAGATGGCCAGGTACGAATTCCTGTACAGGGTGGAGATGATGTAGTTGCTGGGGTCGAAGCGGAACTCGTTCATCTCGGCCTGCCAGTCGTTGTTTCCATACTCCTTGCAGGCGGCATAGACGTCGTCGCCGGGAAGATTCTGCGCGAACATATAGGCCGTGAAGATGTTCTGGCCGATGGCCTTGATGGAGCACATGTTGGTCGCGAATCCGTGATAGACGGAAGTAAGGGCCGAGAGCGCATCCTCGTCGGTCTGGTAGAAGGACTCCATGGGTATCACGCCCTTCTGGGGGATCTCAAGCAGGTCCTGGTTGCACGAAACGGAGAAGAGCCCGGCAACACAAACCAAAATCGTAGCTATTGTTCTTTTCATGGCGTTCAATGATTTAGAAAGTGATGGAGACACCGCCGACGATCTTCCGGGAGGTCGGATAGGAACCGAGGTCCATACCCATGTTGGAAGAGTTGCCGGAAGTCGCGGTTTCGGGGTCGAAGCCGGGATACTTCGTGAAGGTGAAGTAGTCGTCGATGGAGACATAGACCCTGGCCCTGTTGATGAAGATCTTCTTGGTCAGGTTCGAAGGCAGGGTATAACCGAGCTGGATCTGCTTGATCTTGAAGTAGCTGCCGTTGAACATGGCTCCGGAGGAGGCCCAGAACGGCCAGGAGTTGGCAACGGACAGGCAGCTCGGCATCGTGGCATTCCGGTTGGTCTCCGTCCAGGCGTTCTCGAAGAAGTAACGGAGGGAGTTGCGCATGTTGGAGTCGGCCTGGTAGAACATGTTCATGATGTTGTTGCCGATGGTTCCGGTTCCGTAGATGCTGAGGTCGAAGCCCTTGTAGTCGAGATTCAGGGTCAGGCCGTAGGTGTAGTCGGGAATGCCCTTGCCGATATACTTCCTGTCACCGTCGGTCACCTTGTTGCCGACGAGGGTCTCCCCCGCTGCGTTCTCGAACATCGGCTGGCCGCTTTCGGAATCGACGCCGAGGTATTTGTAACCGCGGAAGTACCAGATGGGGTAGCCGACCTCGAACGCCGTGGTGAACGGGTTGTTGTACGACAGGCTGCCGTTTTCGAGGCGGTAGATGGAAGGATCGAGATAGGTCACCTCGTTGTGGAGCTTGGAGAGGTTGGCGTTGACGGAGTAGTTCAGGTCGCCCACGCTGTCCTTCCAACTCAGCTCGAACTCGAGACCGGTGTTGAGCACGGAACCGGCGTTCACGTACGTGCTGTTCACACCGATCTCAGGAATGGGGGCGATGCTCACGAGCAGGTCCTTGGTCCGCTTGTCGAAGTAGTCGAAGCCGAAGGAGAGGCGGTTGTTGAGGAAACGGGCGTCGAAACCGAGGTCGAGCTGCTCGGAGGTCTCCCACTTCAGGTTCGGGTTGGCCAGTCCGTTGGGCGCGGAACCGTATGAGAAGGTCGGGTCGTCGTAGTGGAACTGGTACATCTTGGAGTTGTAGCCGATGCTGGTGGCATACTGGTATCCGCTCAGCACGTTGACATTACCGTTGCGGCCCCAGGAGCCGCGGAACTTGAGGAACGAGACGGCGTTGCGGTTGACGTTGTCCCGGAACCAGGACTCGTTGCTGATGGTCCAGCCGGCGGAGACGGAGGGGAAATAACCCCAGCGCGCCTGCTTGGAGAGCTTGGAGGAGTCGAAGGCGTCCGCACGGAAGTTGACCTGGAAGCTGTAGCGGTTGTCGTAGCTGTAGGTCAGACGGCCGTAGTAGGCGAGGCTGGCGGAACGGCTGGGCGCATTGCCGAAGCTCCGGGTGGTGTCGTCGTTCGTATTCACATAGTTGAGATACTTGAAGTTGTCCAGGTATCCGATCAGGATGTCGGGACCCGACGCGGAGGCGTTGACGTTGTCGCTCCGGTTCTCGGTATAGGACATACCGGCCATGAAGGTCATGGCGTGCTTCTTCACATTGAGGACGTAGTTGGCGAAGTTCTCCCACTGGTAATACCGGCCGGTGTTGGCATTGGCGGAAATGCTGTAGTTGTCGGTATAGGCGAGCTTCGTGGCGTAGTACGGCTCACTGTAACTGTGGGACGTGGACTGGTTCGCCCGGTAGCCGAAGCGGGAGGTGAAGGTGAAGCCCTTGAAGGGGGTGAAGTTGGCGTAGAGCACGCCGCGGAAGTTGAGGCCTTCGTTGGAGGAATCGGTCTTGTCCCGCTGGATGAACGGGCTGCCGTTGTCGTCATCCACGTACTTGGAAGTGGCGTACCAGTATCCGGTGGCGGGATCCTTCATGATGTTCTGTCCCTTCTCGTAGGCCTCGAGCATACCCGGGGCGAACTGGCTGGGATCGGTGTAATAGACCGGGGTGAGCGGGTCGATGGTCAGGACGGAACCCAGCATGGATCCGTAACGTCCCTGCTGGGACACGCCCTTGGACGAACGGCTCTCGATGGAGGAGTTGATACCGACCTGGATCCAGTCATAGATCTGGTAGTCGGCGTTGATCTGGGCGCTGAGACGGGTGTACTCGTCCTTGTCGCCCACGATGATACCGTTGTTCCTGAGGTAGTTGAGCGAGGTGAAGAAATGGCCCTTGTTGTTGCCGCCCTGGAAAGAGAGGGAGTGCTGGGGCGAGAACGTGGGCTCGAAGACCACGTCGAACCAGTCGGTGTCGGTGCCGTCGTAGTGGTTGGCGGCCATGGCGCCTTCCATGTCGATACCGGAAGCCTGCTTGTAGGCGATCCACTCCTTGGCGCGGAAGATCTCGGCCTTCTTGCCGAGGGTCTGGCGGGTCAGCTTGAAATCATAGGTGATGCTGGAGCGGCCGTTGTTGGCGGCGCCGCTCTTCGTCGTGATGAGCACGACGCCGTTACCGGCCTGCGCGCCGTAGATGGCGGCGGAGGCGGCATCCTTCAGGACCTCCATGCTCGCGATCATCGAAGGGTCGAGGTAGCTGATGTTGTCCACCTTCAGGCCGTCCACGATGAGGAGCGGGCCGATGTTGCCGGAGTTGGAGGAGAAACCGCGGACGCGGATGGACGCGGAAGCGCCCGGCGCGCCCGAGCTGTTGATGATGTGGATACCGGCGGCCTTGCCCTGGAGGGCGGCGGCGGCATCGGACGTGGACCTGTTCTGGAAGTCTTCCTCGCGGATGGAGGAGACCGAACCGGTCAGGTCGCTCTTCTTCTGGACGCCATAGCCGATGACGACCGTTTCCTCAAGCAGTTCGGCGTCCTCTTCGAGGATGATGTTGAAGACGCTCTGGCTGCCCACGGCGAAGGTCTGCCCCTTGTAGCCGATGCTCTCGACGGAGATGTTGGCTCCGGCGGGGACACTCAGCGTGAAGTTGCCGTCCAGGTCGGTGGCTGCACCGATACGCGAATTGCCGACCACCGTCACGGCCGCGCCGATGACCGGCTGTCCGGAGGTGTCGAGCACGGTACCGCTGATGGCGCGGTTCTGGGCGAAGGCGCCCACCGGGCCGAAGATCGCCACTGCCGCCAGGATGGCGAAGAGGCGAAACTTTCTCTGAATCAGTTGTTTCATAAATAGAAATTGAATATTGGTTAAAAAAGTGTGTTGCCGTCGGGGCCAAAATTATCCATATATAAAGGAAGCGGATGCCATTTCCGAATCAATTCCTATAAAGCATCCCGACGCCTCCCCGGCTCTTTTATGGATTGATTCGTTTATTACAAATTCTGCCCGGTCCGTCCGTTTTTTCGTTATCTTTATCCGGAAATCATACTATCGGATAATTAAATGTAAGAATCCGCGAAAGATTCATTTTTTTTACTCCGCCGCGATATTGTTATACTTTGTTTTATAGCGAAGTCCTAACTTTGTGATGCTTATAGATCCGACATGAAGGGAACCAGACTGACGATTCTCGCGATACTGCTCTGCTGCGCCGTATCAAACGCCGCTCAGCCGCATCATTTCTATGCCCGCTTCACCAGCTGGGACGGCCTGCCGGAGGCATATCTGTCGTCCGTCTGCCAGGATGGATTCGGGCGCATCTGGGTGGGTTCGAAGGACGGGGTCTTCTACTATACCGGCGAGGAATTCGTCCCCTTCACCAATGCCGGCTATCTTGAAAACTGTTCCCTGAACACGCAGGCCGTCGGGCTTGACGCTGACGGCTGCGTCTGGATCGTCTCGCAGCAGGGTACGGGGTTCTACGACATCCATTCCGACCGCTTCACCCTGATCGGGGAACTCCAGGGCACCCCGGTGTCCGACATCGACGTCACGGCCGACGGCGCGGTCTGGATTACCTCGTCCAGCGGAATCTGGAAATATGACAAGGCTTCCGGCAAACTGGAAAACATGACCGAGTCCACGTTGTTCTCCCCTTTCCGGGCCTGCGTGACCTCGGACGGCAATCTGGCCTTCACCGCCCGCAACAACAGCATCTACCTCCTCAACGCCGCCACCGGAACCGTCAAGTCCGTCCGGACGGACCGCCCTGACGCTTCCTTCCAGTTCATCGAGTATCTGGACGGGAACCGGCTGCTCCTCAGCGACGGCATCCACCAGGTCTGCCTGGCGGACCTGGAATCGGGCGAGACCGAGTCCCTGATCGACGAAAAGATCATCCTGAACAAGGCGGAGGTCCAGTGCCTGCTGTATGAGGACGGCCTATACTGGATCGGGACCACCTACGGCCTGCTCATTTACGATCCCGCCACCCGGACGGTCGAAAAGCAGTTTCCCGACGAGCTGAACATCGCCACCCTCGGCGGCGAGAGCGTCCGCTGCCTGTTCAGCGACCGCTACGGCAATGTCTGGGCGGGCACCTGGAACGGCGGCCTCCGGTGCTGGATGACCTACGAGGCCGGATTCAGCCGCTTCGTATCCGACGATTCGCCCCATTCGCTCACCGGCAACACCGTCCGGGCCATCTGCGACGGCCCCGACGGCAAGGTCTGGATCGGAAGCGAAGAGGGGTATCTGTGCCGTTTCGACCCGGAAGACCAGTCGTTCACCGATTTCACGCCTTCCGCGGGCCTGGCCTTCGGAACGGCCATCACCGACATCACCCGGATCGGGCAGCTCCTCTGGATCACCTCGTACGGCGACGGAATCACGTCCTTCGATCCGGTGGCAGGCAAGGCCGTCGGGAAATATTCCCTGCCCAGCAACGACTGCATGACCATCATGGAGGCCAGCGACGGCTGCATCTATGCCGGCACGCGGGCGGGCATGTACCGTTTCAATCCGGGAGCGGACGCCTTCGAACTGGTCGATGTCGTCGGTAAGCCTTTCGTGCACAGCATCATCGAGGACAAGAACAAACACCTGGTCATCAGCACATTCTACCAGGGCTTCGGCATCTACGACCTCCCGACGGGTTCCTACCGGAAGGTGCAGGCCGCCCAGGGCGAAGCCATCACCAGCTTCACGCTGGATTCCCGCGGCGGGCTCTGGGCCACGACCGACGGCGCCGGCGTGTGCCGGATCGACATCTCCGCCGACGGCAACACCATCGACGTCAAGCACTTCAGCAAGGCCGACGGCCTGCCGTCCAACTCCGCCGGCAGCATCACGGAAGACAAGGACGGGCATTTCTGGATCGCCACCACGATGGGCCTGGTGGAGTTCTATCCGGAGCAGGAGCGGGTGCGCGAGATCTACATGCAGGCGGACAACGTCATCGGAAGGCACTTCACCTTCGGGAGCAACTTCATGTCCCCGGACGGCCGGGTGTTCCTCGGCACCAACGAAGGCCTGCTGATGTTCGAGCCGGAGTACCTGCGGGAGCGCTTCGGCCATTCGGCCATCCACATCACGGACATCACGCTCGGCTCGGCCGCAGGATACACCAGCATCTCCCAGAAGGGCCGTTCCGCCATCACCTCCGAATCCATCCGCGTCAAGCAGAAGGACGCCGCGCTCATCCTCATCACCTTCTCCGCCATGAACTACGCCAGCCCGAACCTCGAGACCTACGAGTGTTCGCTGGTCAAGCGCGGCTTCCGGAACCATATCGTCACGGACGAGAGCCACATCACCTATACCGGCCTGCTGCCGGGCTCCTACCGTTTCACCGTCAATTTCACGGAGGTGGCGGACGAGACCACCGCGGCGGGGCTGGACATCGTGGTCCTCGCCCCGTGGTACCGCTCCACCCTGGCCTGGATCCTGTACCTGCTGCTCCTGGCCGGCCTGGTCTACAGCTACTTCCGGCAGAAGAACATCAAGGAACAGACCGAGGCCCACCGGCGGCTCGAGCTCATGGAAGCCCAGAAGGAGAAGGACCTCGCCCACGAGAAGATGGACTTCTTCACCAACATCGCCCACGAGATCCGCACGCCGGTTTCCGTGCTGCAGATCCTGCTGGACAAGGCCGCATCCGAGCGGAAGGGCGGCGAAAGCGCCCGGGAGGACATGAACGCGATGCGCCTGAACGTGGAACGGCTCAAGAAACTCTGCGACGACCTGCTCGACTTCCGGAAGATGGACAGCGGCCAGGCGCACATGGTCTTCACTACGGAGGACGTCTGCGCCATCGTCCGCAAGTCCATCAATTCCTTCGAGACCGCCGCGCGGACACGCAACCTCGACCTGACGTCATCCTACTCCCGGGACGCCATCATGGCGGTCTGCGACGCGGACGCCATCGAGAGCGTCGTGTGCAACCTCCTCTCCAATTCCATCAAGTACTCCGACACCCGGATCGACGTCAGCGTGAAGGAGGACGACGGGAAGGTCGTCATCCGCGTCGAGAACGACGGCGTGCGCGTGCCCGAGGATGAGAGCGAACGCATTTTCGAGGCCTTCTACCAGAGCAAGTCCCTGGAGAAGAACGGCACGGGGCTCGGGCTCACCTATTCCCGGAAGATCGCGACCCTCCACCAGGGACGGCTGTACCTCGACACGGCGGTCAAGGACCTCAACTCCTTCGTCCTGGAGATTCCCGTCAAGCAGCCCGCGTCGGAGGCTCCCGGCGCTGCGCCCGCCGCCAGACCGGCGCCCGTCCTGGAAGACGAGGCGCCCGAGATGCCCGGACAGAAGGCCGTGGTGCTCGTCGTCGAGGACAACGACACCATGCGCGACCTCATCCGCAACGCCCTGGTGAAGGACTACGACATCCTCTCCGCCGGAGACGGCGAGGAGGCTCTGTCGATCGTCCGGAACTCCCGCGTAGACCTCGTGGTCAGCGACATCATGATGCCCCGGATGGACGGCTGCGAGCTCTGCAACGCCATCAAGGAGGACCTCAGCCTCAGCCACATCCCGGTCCTGCTCCTGACCGCCGCCGTGGGCGTCGAGACGCACATCCGCTCGCTCAAGTCCGGTGCCGACGCCTACATCGAGAAGCCCTTCAAGATGGACGTCCTCAAGGCGAACATCAGCAACCTGTTCCGGAACCGGGACATCCGCAACGAGCAGTTCTCCTCCTCCCCCCTCTCGCACTACAGTTTCTCCAGCGTGAGCAAGGTGGAGCAGGATTTCATGAACTCCCTCCACGCCTTCATCCAGGACCACATCTCCGAAACGGAGCTCACCATCGACCGGCTGGCCGACGCCATGGCCGTGTCCCGCGCCACGCTCACCCGGAAGGTCAAGGCCAACACCGGCCTGACCGTGAACGAATACGTCCGGATCAGCCGGCTCAAGAAGGCCGTCGAACTCCTGGCGGAAAACAACTACCGCATCAACGAAGTGGCGTACCTCGTCGGCTACACCTCCCCTTCGTATTTCACCCTCAGCTTCCAGAAGCAGTTCGGCATGCTTCCCTCTGAGTTCATCAAGGACAAAACGCAATAAAACCAAACGATATGAAAGTTGTCATAGACTGTGACGATGCCGCCATCGACCTGAAGAAGACCATCGTGGCGCATCTTGAGAAGAGCGGCGTCGAGGCCGTGGATCTGGACTATCTCGGATCCCATCCCGGCGCGTATTATCCCGAAATCGGCTACAACCTGGCGCTCAGGATCCAGGACGGTTCCTTCGAAAGGGGCATCCTCATCTGCGGCACCGGCCTGGGCATGGCGATGATCGCCAACAAGGTCCGGGGCGTGTATGCCGGCGTCTGCCACGACGTGTTCTCGGCCGAGCGGCTCCGCAAGAGCAACGACGCCCAGGTCCTCACCATGGGCGCCCGCGTCATCGGGCCGGAGCTGGCCAAGACCATCGTGACCGCCTGGCTCGCCTCCGAGTTCCAGGGCGGCGGCTCGCAGCCCAAGGTGGACCAGATGCGCGCGCTCGAGAAACAATCGTTCGAATCCAAATAACCACATACCATTATGCAAAAGATCATCAATGACCCGTCCTGCGTCGTTGACGAGATGCTCCAGGGCTACGTCAAGGCGCATCAGGACCTTGTCTCCACCACGGAGAACGAGCGCGTCCTGAAGTACAAGAACGCCCCCGTCGAGGGAAAGGTCGGTATCGTCACCGGCGGCGGATCCGGCCACAAGCCGGCCTTCATCGGCTACATAGGCAAGAACATGTGCGACGCGGTCGCCGTCGGCGAACTCTTCTCCTCGCCGCCCGCCCAGATGTTTTACGACGCCATCCACGAGGCCGACGCCGGCAAGGGCGTCGCCATCCTGTACGGCAACTACGCCGGCGACAACATGAACGTCGCCATGGCCATGGAACTGGCCGAGGAAGACGGCATTAAGGTCGGCAAGGTCGTCGCCAACGACGACGTCCCTTCCTCCCCGAAAGAGACCCGGGAGAAACGGCGCGGCGTGGCCGGCGAGATCCTGATGTGGAAGGTCGGCGGCGCCAAGGCCGCGATGGGCGGCAGCCTCGAAGAGGTGCTCGCCGCCGCGCAGAAGGCCATCGACAACACCCGCAGCATGGGCGTCGGGCTCAGCCCCTGCACGATCCCGGAAGTGGGACACCCCAACTTCACCATCGAACCCGGTTTCATGGAGGTCGGCATCGGCCACCACGGCGAACCCGGCATCGAGGTCGCGAAACTCGAGACGGCGGAGCAGATCGCGAAGCGGATGTGCGACGTCATCCTGCCCGACCTGCCTTTCGCCTCCGGCGACGAGGTCGTGGTCCTCGTGTCCGGCCTGGGCTCCACGCCGCTCCTCGAGCAGTACATCTTCTACGGTGAAGTGGAGAAGATCCTCACCGCGAAGGGCATCCAGGTGCACCAGGCCCTCGTGGGCAACTATTTCACCTCCCTGGAGATGGCCGGCATCACGCTCACGGTCATGAAACTCGACGACGAACTCAAGGCCTGTTTCGACCTCGAGTGCAACTCCGTCGGACTCACCCGCTATCCCAAAGACTGACATCATGGAGAAATTCACACAGGAGGCCGGAAGCCTCATCATCGACAGGCTCATCCTGGCCATCCAGGAGAACAAGCAGTACCTGAGCGACATCGACGGCGCCATCGGCGACGGAGACCACGGCATCAACATGAACAAGGGCTTCACCCTCTGCCGGGAGGCCCTCGACAAGCAGAACGGCGACTTCACCTACGGGCTGAAGACCCTCGGCAAGATCCTGATGATGAAGATCGGGGGCTCGATGGGACCTCTCTACGGCAAATTCTTCCTTTCCATCGGCAAGGCGCTCGAAGGCGTGGACGAAATCGGCCGCGACGACTTCGGGCAGGCCCTGCGGGCCGCGCTGGACGCCATCCACGCCATCTCCCCCGCACAGGTGGGCGACAAGACCCTGATGGACGTGCTGATTCCCGCCGACGAAGCCTACGCCGCTGCCGCGGCGGAGGGCCGTTCCTTCGCGGAGGCGCTCGACGCCATGGACGCCGCCGCCCTCAAAGGCCGTGACAGCACCGTGGACATGGTGGCCAAACTCGGCCGCTCCAGCCGGCTCGGGGAGCGTTCCCGGGGCGTGATGGATGCGGGCTCCGCTTCCTGCTACCTGATTCTGCACACCATGGCGGACACCGTCAAGGAACTCCTGGCCGCCTAGCTTATGCTGATCGTCCTGCTCATCCTGGCCATCGCCTTCATCGTCATCTCGACGACGAAACTCAAGCTGCATCCGTTCCTGGCGCTGATCATCGCCGCCATCGGATACGGCCTGTGCTCCGGCATCCCGCTCGACAAGATCATCGCGTCGGTCAACAACGGATTCGGGAGCACGGTCAGTTCCATCGGCATCGTGATCGTGATCGGATGCATCATCGGAACCTTCCTGGAAGAGTCCGGCGGTGCGTACGTGATGGCCCGGAGCGTCCTGGGGCTCGTCGGAGAGAAGCGCGTACCGCTGGCGATGCTCATCCTCGGATACTTCATCTCCATCCCGGTCTATGCCGACTCCGGCTTCGTGATCCTGACGCCGCTGAACCGGGCGCTGTCCAAGAAAGCCGGCATCACGCTGGCCGCCACGGCCTGCGCCCTCGGCCTCGGCCTCACCATCACCCACTGCCTCGTCCCGCCCACGCCGGGCCCCATCGCGGCCGCGGGCATCATGGGGGCGGACCTCGGCCTGGTCATCCTGACCGGCATCGCGGCCAGCGTCCTTCCGCTGCTCGTCGCCTGGCTGTTCGTGACCAAATGGGCCACGCGCACCTACATCGATCCCGAGCCCAACGAGACGGACGCAGACATCGTCGAGAAGGTCAAGCAGGCCCCCTCGGCCACCCGTTCCTTCCTGCCCGTCGTGATCCCGCTGCTGCTGATCGTCCTCAAGTCGGTGTCCTCCTTCCCGTCCGCCCCGTTTGGGGATGGCGGTTTCGCAAAGGTCATCGGCTTCATCGGCGAGCCGGTGGTGGCGCTGCTCATCGGCATGGTCCTGGCGTTCACCCTGCCGAAGAAGTTCGACAAGGAGATGCTTTCGACTACGGGCTGGGTGGGCAAGTCGCTCAGTTCCGCCGCCATCATCATCATGATCACCGCCGCGGGCGGTTCCTTCGGCATGATCCTCCGGGATTCGGGCATCGCGGACGTCCTCAGTGAGTCCCTCTCCCGCTTCAACCTGGGCATCTGGCTCCCGTTCCTGATCGCCTTCGCGCTCAAGACGGCCCAGGGCTCCTCCACCGTCGCCATCATCACTACCGCGTCCATCATCGCGCCCCTGATGGGGGTGATGGGCTTCGTCGCGCCGCTTGAAAAGGCCATCCTCGTGACGGCCCTGTGCTCCGGCGCCATGATGGTCTCGCACGTCAACGACAGTTTCTTCTGGGTGGTGACGCAGATGTCCGGCATGAACATCAAGACCGGATACAAGCTCCACACCCTGGGAACTTTCCTCTGCGGCATGTCCGCCATGCTGACCATGTGTTTCATACACGCTGTTTTCTGTTAGTATCATGGAAAAGAAATCTATCCTCGAAATCCAATCCGTCTATACCGCCAACGCTTTCCTCATTGACGGTGTACCTTATGTCGGCGCCGGGTCGGAAACCACCCCGGCGGTCTATGTACACGACCTGCAGGCAGGTACATCCTGCTTCGTGAACGGCTGCCCCGGCGGGGTGATGAGCTTCGTCCCCGCCCCCGGGCATCCCGACCTGTTCTATTCCATCATGGGTCTCTTCCCGCCTTTCGTCGGGATGGAAGCCGGCGTCTTCATGCACCGCCGCACGGGCGAGACCTGGGAGACCGCCAAGGCCATGGCCCTTCCCTTCGCCCACCGCTGCGACATCCTGGAAAAGGAGGGCCGCAGCTGGCTGTTCGCCGCCTCCTGCAGCAAGTTCAAGGAGAATCCCGCCGACTGGTCCCAGAGCGGCGAACTGTATGTGATTCCGCTCGATACGGAAACCGGCCTCCCCGGGACCCCCGAGCTGGTCTATGACAAGATCTGGCGCCACCACGGGATGCTCAAGGCCCGCGTACACGGCGACGACACCCTGCTGTTCTCCGGAGCGGAGGGCGTCTTCTACATGGTCCGCGAGAACGGGGCCTGGAAGACCTGCCGCCTGTTCGATCACGAGGTCAGCGAATTCGGCCTCATCGACCTGGACGGCGACGGGGCGGACGAACTCGTGACCATCGAGCCGTTCCACGGCAACACCCTGAACGTCTACAAGAACGCCGGCGGAAGCTGGGAGAAACTCTATACGGACGAACTCTGGTTCGGCCACGGCCTCAGCTGCGGCAGGTTCCGGGGCGAGCCGGTCATCGTGGTGGGCAACCGCCGCGGACCGCTCACGCTGAACTTGTACCGCCGCCTTGCGGACGGAAGCTTCGCCAAGGAGATCCTCGAAGACCAGGCCGGTCCCACCCAAACCCAGGTGTTCACGGCGGACGGCCGGGACTACATCCTCAGCGCCAACCAGCTCAAGAATGAAGTTGCATTATATTATTAATCAATCGATATGGACAACAAATCAAAGCAGATAGGCCTCATCGGACTGGGCGTCATGGGCAAGCCGATGGCCAAGAACATCCTCAAGAACGGCTTCTCCCTCACCGTATTCGACATCAAGCCCGAACCGGTGCAGGAAGTGGTGGCGCTCGGCGCCAGGTCGGCCGCGACACCCGCGCAGCTCGCCGCGGCCTGCGACATCATCATCACGATGCTGCCCAACTCACCCCACGTGGAGAGCGTCGTATGCGGCCCGGACGGCATCCTCGAGGGCGTGCGCCCCGGCTCCGTGTACATCGATATGAGCTCGATCTCCCCCGTCGTTTCCAAGAAACTCTGCGCGATCGTGGCGGAAAAGGGCGTCGAGATGCTCGACGCGCCCGTCAGCGGCGGCGAGCCCAAGGCCATCGACGGCACGATGTCCATCATGGTGGGCGGCAAGGAAGAGGTGTTCGAGTCCGTCAAGGACGTCCTCTACGCGATGGGCTCGGCGGTCACCCTCGTCGGCGACATCGGCAGCGGCAACACCTGCAAGCTCGCCAACCAGATCATGGTGGCGCTCCACCTCTCCGCGGTGGCCGAGGCCATGGTGTTCGCCGAGAAGGCCGGCGTGGACCCGGAGAAGGTCTACCAGGCCATCCGCGGCGGCCTGGCCGGCAGCACGGTGCTGGACGCCAAGATGGACCGGATCCTGGACCGCAACTTCAAGCCCGGCGGCCCCATCTGGATGCACACCAAGGATCTCCTCAACGTGCGCGATGCGGCCCTGGCCATCGACGCCCCGATCCCCCTCACCACCCAGGTGCTGGAAGCCTTCAAGGCCTGCAAGTGCGACGGCCACGTGAACGATGACCACTGCGGTGTCATCCAGTACTGGGAGAAACTGGCCAACGTAACCGTTAAACGCCGATAATATGACGCTGAAATCCCTTCTCCTGCCCCTGGCGGCAGGACTTCTCCTGGCCACGGGCGCCTACGCCCAGGAATCCAAGGAAGCCGCGATGCACAAGAAGGCGGCCGAACTGATCGCCCGGATGACCCTGGACGAGAAGATCGGCATGATGATGAACAGCACGCCCGGCGTGGAGCGGCTGGGTATCAAGCCGTACGACTGGTGGAACGAGGCCCTGCACGGCGTGGCCCGCAACGGCCGCGCCACCGTCTTCCCTGAACCCATCGGCCTGGGCGCCACCTTCGATCCGGAACTGGTCCGGAAGATCGGCGACATCGTCTCCGATGAAGGCCGGGCCAAATTCGACAAGGCCCGCGAGATGAAGAACTACAGCCGCTTCACGGGGCTTACCTTCTGGGCGCCCAACGTGAACATCTTCCGGGACCCCCGGTGGGGCCGCGGCATGGAGACCTACGGAGAAGACCCGTTCCTCACCGGAACGCTCGGCTCGGCCTATGTGAAAGGCATCCAGGGAGATGACCCGTTCTACCTGAAGGCCGCCGCCTGCGCGAAGCATTATGCGGTGCACTCCGGTCCCGAATCCACCCGCCACAGCTACAACGCGGTCCCGTCCATGAAGGACCTGTACGAGACCTACCTGCCGGCTTTCGAGAAGCTGGTGAAGGAGGCGGACGTGGAGGTCGTGATGGGCGCCTACAACCGCGTGTTCGGCGACAGCGCATCCGGCAGCAAGTTCCTGCTGATGGACATCCTCCGCGACAAATGGGGCTTCGACGGACACGTGGTGTCGGACTGCGGCGCGGTGGATGACATCTACGGCGGCCACCACATCGCCCGCGACGCGGCGGAAGCCAGCGCCATCGCCATCAAGGCGGGCCTGAACCTGGAGTGCGGCAACTCCTTCTACGCCCTGAAGGACGCCATCGAGCGCGGACTCCTCACGGAGTCGGACATCGACAAGGCCCTGGAGCCGCTGCTGATGACCCAGCTCCGGCTCGGCATCCTATTCGACGACCCCGACTGTCCCTACTACGGGATCCCTGCGTCCGTGATCGGCAGCGCCGACCACTATGCGACGGCCCGGCAGGCCGCCGTGGAGTCCATGGTCCTGCTCAAGAACGACGGCGGCCTCCTGCCGCTGCGCAAGGACATCCAGAACGTCTACGTGACCGGAACGGCCGCCACGGACACCTATTCCATGATGGGGAACTACTACGGCATCTCCGACCACTACAGCACCTACCTGCAGGGCATCGTGAGCAAGGTGAGCGACGGCACCAACGTGAATTACAAGCCGGCCTACACCATAGTCCCCACGCGGGATGTGAACCCGGGCAACTACGCCACCGCCCAGGCCGCCCAGGCCGACTATACCATCATGTTCATGGGCAACAACGGCACCACCGAGGGTGAGGAAAGCGACGCCATCAGCTCCCCGAGCATCGGCGACCGCCTGAGCATCGACCTGCCCGAGAACCAGCTGTCGTTCTTCCGGAGCGTGGTGCGGATGCGCCGCAGCAACAACCACCTGATCGTGGTGCTCACCGGCGGCAGCCCCATCAACCTGCAGGAGATCGCGGCGGGAGCCGACGCGGTGATCATGGCCTGGTATCCCGGCCAGGAAGGCGGTGACGCCCTGGCGGAACTGCTCTTCGGCGAGAGGAATTTCAGCGGCAGGCTGCCCATCACCTTCCCCATCACGTCCGATACCCTTCCCGCGTTCGACGACTACACCATGGAGGGACGCACCTATAAGTATATGAGCGGTAATACGATGTATCCGTTCGGATACGGTCTGTCCTACGGCAGCAGCCAATACGGCGAGCTGACGATGCTGACCCGGAAGCCCAAGCTCGGCCAGCCCGTGGAAGTCGAAATCCCCGTCACCAACACCGGCGGGGTGGAGCGCACGGAAACGGTGCAGCTCTACGTCTCCACGCCCAACGCGGGGGCGGGTGCTCCGTTCAGCCAGCTTTCCGCCTTCGAAAGGGTCACCCTGCGCCCGGGCGAGAGCCGGACGCTGCGCCTCACGGTGACGCCGGAGCAGATGAAGGAGTTCCAGGCGGACGGCAATGCCAAACTGCTGAAGGGAACATACAGGATCACGGTGGGCACCGCAGCTCCGGGCGCCAGGTCCGAAGAGCTGGGCGCCGCCCTCAAGAGCGTCAGTTTCAAGCTTTAGAGACTGTCAGGACATCCTCCTGCTGGCCTATCTGATTCCGTACAGGTAGGCCAGCAGGGCCGTTTTACCGCGCATCGTCTCGCGCGGGGTGAACTCGCCGTTCACCCACAGGTAACGCTGGTTGAAGAAAGATTCCTGGCGCGGCCACCCGCCGGTGTTCCAGTCCGGATAGCAGCGCCTCAGCAGGATCTGGGCGTCTCCCCCGTCGCCGCGCGACCAGGTTTCGGTGCCGTTGAAGGGCGTCTGGCCGGGATGCGTGCCGGGCACGCCGTCGTTGCGGCCGGTGGAGTAGCAGTCGGTGATGTGGCGCTGCCCCAGGCCGGTCATTTCCACGGTATTCGCCGGGTTGCGGCCCAGGCCCCAGCCGGCTTCCTGGAACATCGCCTGCTCGCAGGCGCTCCGCTCCGCCGCCGACGGCGTCAGGTGGTGCAGGATCATCACCAGCTGGAGGTTCTCGTTCGTCTGCCAGCGGGCGTCGGAGCTGCTGCGGCGCGACGGGCGCTCGCTCCAGCGGTCCAGATGGTCCGCCTTGGCCTGGGCACGCACGGCCGCGAGCATATCGGCATACAACTTCGGATAATGCACTTCGTGCCGGCAGGTCAGGTAGGCCGCCGTCCCCCACAGCTGGTACCAGGCCTGCCCGCGCGCCTGCGAGATGATGCGCACGTCGGGCCCCGTGACCACGCTCTCCGCCGCCAGGATGTCCTCCCAGGCGCGGTCCCCGGTCACGTTGTACAGGAACGCGGCCGCCATCTGGCGGAAATCCCGCCCGCGCATCCGCTCGTTGCCGATGCCCTGCTGCTCGTCCAGCTGCAGGTCCTCCTGCCGCTCCGCGAAGCGGAAGGCCTTCACGGCCTCGGCCGTATAGTAGTCGCGCAATTGCACGTTTCCCTGCACGCGGAAGGCCTCCGCGAGCATCGCGCAGTTCGCCGCGTTCGCCCAGGCGGCCATCGTCGTGCAGCCGGCCTGGAACATCATCGTCCAGTCCTTGTCCGGATTCGTGACGCCCTGCGAGTAGGCCTCCCCGTCGCGGATGGACAGGAAGAAGTCCACCTCGTTGCGCGCCTCGTCGATCAGGTCCGGGATGCCGTTGCCGCTCTCGCGTATGCCCAGGTCATCCTCGGAAAGGCGGCCGCCGGTGAGCAGGTAAGGCAGCAGCAGGTCATAGATGTTGCTCACGTGCGCGAGGTGCCGGTCCCAGTCGAAGGCGTCGGAATGCCCGCCGCGCGCCGCCGGATTGACCGGGTTCCCGGGCAGGCGGTGAGCCCAGAAGGCGGACGTCTCCGCCGCCTTGAAGTGCGGCTCGTCCCAGACGTCGCCGCGCAGCTTGCGCCAGTCGGGATGCCAGGGGTGCAGGTCCGTCTTGTACACGACGAAGCCCGAGGGGTCCTCGCCGGGCACGAAACGCGGCTGGCGCGGCGCGGGCGAGATGTTCTCCAGGACCGGCTCGCCCAGGCGCATATAATAGTAGCCGCGCACCGAGAACCGGTACGGCTCGCGGTAAACCTCCGGCGAAATCTCGAATTCCATGCTGCAGCCCACGTCCTCCACGACCAGGCGGTAGCGTCCGGGCGCCGCCTCCCGGAAATCCACGCTCCAAACGGCGGAGCCCGTCAGGTCCTTCCGGCCGGCCTCGTACCGGCTGTCCTCCGCCCCCTTCCAGGGCTGCACGGTCCCCGCCTCGCGCGCCTCGGCACGGGCGACGTCGTACAGATACACCTTCTTCCCCTCGAAGGAGGAATAGTCCCGCGCGCCACCGTCCCCGAGCCACAGGTACAGGTCCGCCGCGCAGACGGCCTCCTGCGGCGAATAGCCCAGCAGGTTCACGTGGACGGCCTCAGAGGGCTGCTTCCAGTAGTCATAGGCCACGGTGGCGCTGCGCACGTCGGCGCCCAGCGCGGCGGGAATCTCCACCGTATAGCTGCAGCCCTGCCGCATCGGGCGCGGCAGGCGCAGGAAGATCCAGTGGTCCAGTTCGCTGCTGAGCGTATGGTCCGTGTTCATCGGCTTGCTCTTGCGGTATGCCGCCAGGGGCCGCGCCGTGCCGAAAGCCCGGTCATCGGCTGAGCGGACCGTCCAGTCCGCCGCGCGGACCGCCGCTTCCACGTCCAGGCGCGGATGGAACACCAGCAGGGTGTCGTCGCCCTCGGCGAAGGAATGCCCGAGGAAGGCGCTCGGGCCGGTGCCGTCGTCCCGGTAGTGCACTTCCCCGTCGCGGAAGTGCAGCATCAGATAGTCCTGATCCACTACGCGGATGTCCAGATAATGCGTGGCTCCCACGGTAACGGGGAACAGCAGGCCCAGCAGCAGGGAGGCCCAGAAGGAAATCGTCGGTTTCATATCCCAATGATAGTGAAAAACCGACGATTAAGCAAGCTTTATTTTCCTTTGCAGTACGGGCAGCCGGGCGCGCCGGAACAGCCTCCGCAGCCCGAGGAACCGCAGCTGCAACCGCCGGAACGGCCGGCGCGCAGGAACGCGCGCAGCGCGAAGAACAGCGCAACGGCAACCAGCAGCAGGACGATCAGGGTCGGAAGGTTCATGGCGTCATCAGAAAAAAAGGCCCGCAACCAAATAGGCCAGCCAGGCCACCAGCCAGGCCACCAGGCACTGGAACACCACCACGCCCGCGGCCCATTTGCCGCCCAGTTCGCGCTTGACCGCGGCGATGGCGGCGACGCAGGGCGTATACAGCAGGCAGAACGCCAGCATCGGGATGGCGGTGAGCGCCGTCATCGTGGCGGTCACGTCCAGCACCTCCAAGGTGGCCACCACGCTCTCCTTCGCCAGGAAACCCGTCACCAGCGCCGTCACGATGCGCCAGTCGCCCAGTCCGAGCGGGCGGAACAGCGGGGCGATCACCCCGGCCACGGCGGCGAGCATGCTGTCCTCCGGCTCGACCAGGTGCAGGCGCCAGTCGAAACTCTGCAGCACCCAGATGACGATCGACGCGATGAAAATCACCGTGAAGGCACGCTGGAGGAAGTCCTTGGTCTTGTCCCAGAGCAGGTGTCCCACGTTCTTCGCGCCCGGCAGGCGGTAGTTCGGCAGCTCCATCACGAAAGGAGCGGCGCCGCCGCCCTTCGGCAGGGACTTGCAGACCAGCGCGATCAGGATGCCCACGAGGATGGCGGAAAGATACAGGATCACGAGCACCAGGCCCCCGTGTCCCGGGAAGAAGGCGTTCGTGAAGAAGGCGTAGATGGGGATCTTCGCCGAGCAGCTCATATACGGGGTCAGCAGGATGGTCATCCGCCGGTCGCGCGAGGAAGGCAGGGTGCGCGTGGCCATTACGGCGGGTACGCTGCAGCCGAAGCCGATCAGCAGCGGCACGATGCTCCGGCCGCTCAGGCCGATCTTGCGCAGCAGCTTGTCCGTCACGAACGCCACCCGCGCCATATAGCCGCTGTCTTCCAGCATGGACAGGAAGAAGAACAGGATGATGATGATCGGCACGAAGCTGACCACCGTCCCCACGCCGCCGAACACGCCGTCCACCACGAGCGAGCGTACGGCCGGGGCCACCCCCCAGTTCTCCAGGCCGGCGTCCGTCACGCCGGCGAGCCACTGGATCCCCTGGTCCAGCAGGTCCTGGAGCGGAGCGCCCAGCACGTCGATCGACAGCCAGATCACCAGCGACATCACCAGCACGAAGATGGGGATCGCCGTCCAGCGGCCGGTCAGCACCCGGTCGATGCGGCGGCTGCGGCGGTACTCCTTGCTCTCGCGCGGCTTCACCACCGTCTGCGCCGCCAGCTTGCGGATGAAGGCGAAACGCATGTCCGCCATCGCCGCGTTGCGGTCCAGGCCCCGCTCCCGTTCCATCTGGACGATGATGTGCTCCACCATCTCCTTCTCGTTCGGCTGCAGGCCCAGGGCCTTCTCCACCGCGGCGTCGCCCTCCACGAGACGGCTCGCCGCAAAGCGCAGCGGCAGGTCCGCGCGCTGGGCGTGGTCCTCGATGAGGTGCATGATGCCGTGCAGGCAGCGGTGCACCGCCCCGCCGTGGTCGTCCTTATCGCAGAAGTCCTGGCGGGCGGGCTTCTCCTGGTAGCGCGCCACGTGGATCGCGTGCTCCACGAGCTCGTCGATGCCCTCGTTCTTCGCCGCGGAGATCGGCACGACCGGCAGGCCGAGGATCTCCTCCATCTCGTTCACGCGGACGGACCCGCCGTTGTTGCGGACCTCGTCCATCATATTGAGCGCCAGCACCATCGGGACGCCCAGCTCCATCAGCTGCATCGTCAGGTAGAGGTTGCGTTCGATATTGCCCGCATCCACGATGTTGATGATGCCGCGCGGTTTCTCGTGCAGGATGAAGTCGCGGGAGACGATTTCCTCGGAGGTATAGGGAGAGAGCGAATAGATGCCGGGCAGGTCGGTCACCAGCGTCCCGGCCTGGCCGCGTATGACGCCGTCCTTGCGGTCCACCGTCACGCCGGGGAAATTGCCCACGTGCTGGTTGGCGCCGGTCAGCTGGTTGAACAGCGTGGTCTTGCCGCAGTTCTGGTTGCCGGCCAGGGCGAAGGTCAGGGTCGTCCCCTCCGGCAGCGGGTTCTCGTGCGTCTTGTCGTGGTACTTGCCGCCCTCGCCGAAGCCCGGGTGCTCGTTCGGGTCCACCGAATGCACGGACGGGTCGTCCGCCAGGGCATTCTCCGTTTCAACGGCGCCCGTCACCCGGACGACGCCGATCCGGCCCGCGTCCGCCAGGCGCAGCGTGAGCGCATAACCGTTGATCATCAGCTCCATCGGGTCGCCCAGCGGGGCGTACTTGACCAGTTTCACCCGGGCGCCGGGGATGAGGCCCATGTCCAGGAAATGCTGGCGCAGGGCTCCTTCGCCCCCCACCGAAAGGATTTCGGCGCTGCCGCCGACCGGAAGTTCTCGCAGTGTCATTCTTTGCCTGTTAACCAAGGTGCAAAGTTGGCACACACAGACGGAAAAAACAATCCTTATTTATGGGGATGGCCGCCTTGGCTTGCTTTTTGCGGGAGAGCGGGACAAACACCCTAAAAGCATAGCGTTATGAAAGCCTTGAAAACACTTATCCTTGTGCTCGTCACAGGATTGCTCCTTTCTGGTTGCACCAAGGAGTATATCACGCAGGGCACGGAAATGTATTTTGTGGACTTTGATGTCAGCAATAGCGATTGGTATCCTTGTTCTGAAGACGGTTATTACGATAATGAAGGCTATTATGGTGTAACCCTCCCTGTGCCGGACATCACGCGTGACATCGTCAAATACGGCAACGTCCAGGTATCCAGTTACTATCAGGGGGTATGGACGCCGCTGCCCGCAATGCGCGTCTACACGGAAACCGACAACAAAGGCAACGAGTTCATCTACACTATCTACACGGATTACGAGTGGTCGGAAAGAACCGTCAATATTTTCGTCACCGCCTCGGACCTGATTCCGGGAGACCCTCCGGGCGCAATGAGCTTCCGGGTCTATATCACACGGTAGTTCCGTCCAGGAAAGCCCCTTTCCGTTTAGACGCTTCCCGGTATGCCTCCAGCTCCGGGAAGCGTTCTTTCAGTTCCGGGATGAACTTCCAGGGGATGTCGGAGAAGTTCTTGAGGCCCATCCCCACCAGTTCCAGCACCTCGCGGACGCGCATCCAGCGCCAGCTGCGGTTGGGATCGCTGGCCTTCACCACCGTGGCGATGCACTTGAGCTGCATCTTCTTTTCGCGGGGCAGGCGGCGGCCGCCGCGGTCGTGCACCGCTTCGGCGGCCGGCACCACGCCGCAGTGCAGGCCGTGGTAATGCAGGCGGTGGATCCAGTTGTCGTCCTCGCCATATTGCCGGAAGGCGGGCGAGAAGCCGCCCACCGTCTCGATGGCGCGGCGGCTCAGCAGCCAGTGCGCCGCCATCACGAAGGGTACCTCAACCACCAGGGTATCATTGTGATAGCCGCCCAGGGCGGCATCGACATACTTGCCGCACTTCTTCGCGAAGCGCTTGTCGCGCCCGCCGTGCGCGTCCAGCTGCATCGGACTGAGGACGCCCCACTCCTGCCGGTGCGCGGCCACGAGTTTTTCCAGGGTATCCTTCTTCAGCCAGGCGTCCTGGTTCATCAGATAGGCGAAGTCGTAGCCCTCGTCCAGGGCGATGCGCAGCCCGAGGTTGTTGGCTGCCCCGAAGCCCAGGTTCTCGCCCGTCTCGAGGATGCGCGTACCCGGGAAATCCGTGCGCACGAGCGGCAGCGTGCCGTCAGTGGAGCCATTGTCGATGAGGATGACGTCCGCGGGAAGCGAGGATTTTTCCACGCTCCGCAGGGCCTTCTGGATCCACTTCAGGGCATTGAAGGTCACGATGACGACGAGCACCCTAGCCATGGAAGTATCTGATAAAGAGTTGTTTCGGGCTCTTCTGCGTGAAGATGCTCCGCGTGATGTTGCGGTAGGTGTCCCGGGCGATGCGGCGCTCCTCCGACGGGTGCAGCGCCAGCAGCAGCGCGGCCTTGGCGCGCTTGGCGCTCTCGGCCAGCCAGACGGGCAGCGCCAGCAGGAAGTACTTCCCGGGCGAGCCGCCGCTGAAGAACAGCAGCGAGCCCCGCACGGCCGCCGGCCGGATGGCCGGGGAGATGCGCGTGGCGGTGGTGCGCCACTTGTGCGTGAGGCTCACGGTGCGGTCCACGTAAACGCCATAGCCCTTTTCGCGCACCAGCGTGGACAGGGCGATGTCCTCCGGGGTGAAGAAATAGCGCTCGTCGAACCAGCCCAGTTCCCGGAAAACCTCCGTCTTGATCAGGAAGGCCGCGCCGGTGATGTTGGAGGTCGCAAACACCTCGCCGAGCAGCGGCGTCTTGCCCACGGTGTCGTCGATGGGCTCCTTGTGCAGGTGCCACTGCTGCAGCACATAATAGCGCGCCGGATAGGGCGGGCGGCCGCAGAGCTGGAGCGAGCCGTCGGCGTTCAGCAGCCGCGGGCTCACGATGGCGGCTTCCGGCGGCAGCAGGTCAAAATCCTTCACCAGCGCCCCGATCACGTCCTCCCGGATCTCCGTGTCGTCGTTGAGGATGAAGCAATACTTGCCGCGCGCCTGCCGCAGCGCCAGGTTGTTGTTCTCGCTGAAACCGCGGACTTCGTCGCTCACCACCCAGTTCACCCACGGGAAATCCGCCTGCGCCTTCGCCAGGTTTTCCGGCGAAAAGCGGTACGCCACCACGAAGCACTCGTACGGCACGCCGGTGTGCACCCGCACCCCTTCCAGGCAGGGATACAGGTTGTCCAGTCGGTTCATGCACACGATGACGATGCTGACCAGCGGCGCTTCCATACTAGAACCTTCGTTCATTTCCTGACGCTTTCATTTTCTCAATTAATCCCTGCGGAGAATAGAGATCCAAATCGGTAAAACGACCGATCCTCGAATCGCGGGTAACGATTACATCACAACCGCAATCCAATGCACACGAAACCTGTGCCGCATCTTCGTAGTCTTCAATCGAAGAAGCGTTGACGCGGTCAATATCTTCGGATGTAATGGGAACTACTTCGACCAAACTGCAGATCAGTTTCATGGCGGTCTTGAAATCCTGGACGGTCACTTTCCCGCGCTGGGTCTGGACATATGCGGCATCGATGATGGACTGGGTGGTCAAAACCCCGCTGATCTTCTTGTCCCTGATGAGTTTGAGAAGTTGGAGGGAGCATAGGTGGTCCGTCCTTGAGGCAATCAACATATCAAGGAGCACGTTCGTATCCAGAAAGACTTTCATTTCGAAAGGATATAAGCCAGTTTCGGATCGTTATTCAGCAATTCCTCCGGTACGTCTCCGATAACCTCCCCCAAACGGAGCAAGTCTTCGTCAATCTGCAAGTCTTTATCTTCCACGTGGGGAAAGACCGGCGCCGTAGCTTCCTCCAAAATAGTCACCACATAGTTATTAAGTGATCGATTCTGTTTCTTTGCGAACCGCTTCAGACGCTCATAAAGCGAAGCGTCCATTCTTATTCCTGCCTGAACCGTTCCCATTCTGATCTGTTTTTATTTTTACAAATATACAACAAAATGCTAACAAAACAACAAAAGTGACAACATTATCTGCTACTTCAACGGAACGACGGAAGAATGGCAGGGAATCGCCCTTCTTCCAATATTACCGAACTTCAGTTACCGAATCTGCTTTTAGCCAATCAGGCCAGCGCCCGGCGGCGGGCTACAACAATCCTTCCGGAAGGTCGAGATCGAGGGTGTGGGTAACGGGATCGGCGGAAAGGATGAGGTCTTCGTGGAGCGGGACGAGCGTCTCGCCGACGTACAGGCAGAGATTGCCGGGGATGGGTTCCATCCCGGTGACGGTGCCGACGCGCTGTCCGCGGTTGAGCAGGGTCCAGCCGGTGAAGTCCAGTTCCTCTTCTTCCTCCCACTCGCCCTCGATGAAGATGGGCCGGCCGACGACTTCCTCGGCATCCTCCAGGTTTACGATGTCGTTCAGGTGGATGACGGCCTTGGAGGTGCCGCGCTGCTGGATGTCCTGGATAAAAAAGGGAACCGGCAGTCCATCGAATTCGATGAACACCGGTTCCTGCAGCTCGATCTGCCCGACCTCGATGTCGCGCACTCCGATCAGGAGGCCGCCATCGGTGCCGTTGGATTTGAGGATCTTGGCGATCTGGAGCATTACGCCTCGGCAGGGGCCTCGGTCTCGGCAGCCTCCTCAGCGGGAGCTTCGGCGGCAGCGGCCTCGGCGGCCTTCGCGGCGGCCAGCTCGGCAGCCTTCTTGGCAAGCGCCTCGGCACGGGCCTCGTTCACCTTGGCCTCTTCGGCCTTGGCGGCCTTGCGGGCCTCGATGGCGGCATTCTTGATGCCGGAAATCTTGGCCTCGACCTTGGCGTCGCGCTGGGCTTTCCAGTCGTTCCACTTCTTGTCGGCGGCTTCCTGGGTGAGGGCACCCTTGGCCACACCGCCGTCCAGGTGGTGGCGCAGCATCACACCCTCATAGGAGAGGATGCGGCGTGCGGTAAGGGTCGGCTCGGCACCCACCTTCAGCCAAGCGAGGGCACGCTCGGAGTTGAGGATGATCGTTGCCGGGTTGGTGTTGGGGTTGTACGAGCCGAGTTGCTCGATGAAACGACCGTCGCGCGGTGCGCGGGAGTCCGCCACAACAATGTGGAAGAATGCGAAATTCTTCTTTCCGTGGCGCTGTAAACGAATCTTAACAGCCATTGTGAATCTGTTGCGTTAAAAAATTAAACCTTAAATCATTCCTACCCGAGGAATGGACGGCAAAGGTATGAATAATTTATTTATGAAGCAAATATTTGAAACCCGGATGGTTGCGGGTGTTCTGGCCGGGCGGCAGGAGGTAGTCGCGCGGGATGCCGCAGCGCCGCAGGCACCAGCTCAGCGACAGCTGGTCGCGGCGGCTCAGGTGCAGCACCCGGTCCCACCACAGCTCGTCCAGGGCCACGACGTCCGGGTCGTTGTGGCGGCGGAAGATGAGGTTGTTCTCCATCAGCCCGGCGTGACGCGGCAGGCCGTGCGTCCACAGGAACCACCACACCCGCAGCAGGCCGAATATGCTCAGGTACTTCATATCCAGGCACTTGCGCGCCTCTTCGTAGGTGCAGTCGCGGTCCGGATGCGTCACGCCGCTGTACTTCACCCCGGCCGCCGCCTTGATGCGCGCGGCGCGGTAGAGCGTGCCGTCCAGCAGGGCGACGTTGCCGTCGATCCACACGCTGCAGTCATAGTCCGGCAGCAGCACGTGGGGGTGCATCTTGGGCCAGCGGGAGTCCAGTCCGGGATTGCCGACGGACGCCGTCAGTTCCCGGATCTCCCATACGCCGATGCGCTCCGCCGTCTTCTCCCCCTTCCCCACGAAGCAGATGAAGTCGAAGCCTTCATCCGCCACGCGCGGCTGCTGCAACTCGTCGTAGCCGCCGACGATGCAAGTATAGATGGCAATCCGTTCCGTCATTTGAAGGGTATTTTGAAATAACGCCCCAGCCGCACGTCCGCTTCGTCGGGATCGAAGGGCACGAAGCCGCTCCAGTGGTAGAAGGTGTACTCGCCGAACAGCACGCGGCCGTCCGGCGTTTCATAAAAGTCGAGGCGCACTTGCGGGAAGTCCCCCGCCAGGGCCTCCGACAGGCGCAGCATCTCATCCAGATGCGGGGGCTTCGCGGGCGGCACGGCGGCGTTGGGATGCCCGTTGCGGATGTCCAGGTGGCGCCACTGCGTGTCGAAGAAATCGAACTTCGTCTCTTCGAAAGGATTGTCGCGGTCCGTAGCGACGAATAGGAACTCCGGCTTGCCGCCGAAGCAGAATATCTTGTAGTCCGCGAGGCCGGCGCCCAGGTACTCTTCCGCGATGATCCGCGGCTGCACGCCCTTGTAGGCCCATTCGCGGTCGCGCCGCCAGTAGTCCGCGGCCAGCGCGGCGCCCAGTTTCGCGCAGGCGGCCGCCCGGTCGAAGGACGTCTTGTCGGTGCAGACGAGGGTGCTGCCGCTGTCGTGCGTGCACTTCAGCACGAACTGCGCGGGCAGGGCGTCCCAGTCGATCTGCTCCGGGCGTTCCCATACGCCCAGGGTCGGGATCACGTGCTCCGCGCCCACCCGTTCCGCCACGTAGGGCTTTACCGCCGCCTTGTCCACCAGCGTGTGGTACAAGGGGTTCCTGTCGCGCAGCTTCTGCCACTGGATCTTCTCCGTAAAGTGCTCCGGCCCGGTCACGGACAGCGGCCGGTCGAAGACCACGCGGTATTTGGCCTTGAGGAACAGCCGGTCCGGCAGATACTTGCCGACCTTCCGGAGGATGAATCCCCGCTCGCCGCCCGTCAGCAGGTAATACCAGCTGTAATGGCCGATGCACGCCCAGCCCAGCAGGGTGCCGAGCAGCAGGCGCCACACCGGCGCCCAGTCCAGGCCGCGCAGCACGATGGGGAACACCAATGCGAAGCAGGTGGTCATCACCAGCAGCAGGATCAGGCGCAGGAAGGGTTTCACGGGGAAATCCGCCAGCCGGTGCGCGATCACGATGCGCTGCACCAGCACGGTCAGATAGACCGCAATGAAGATGATATAGGCCCAGGCGGGTCCGGCGCCCAGCCTGAAGGCCAGCCACACCAGCGGCAGGCCCAGGTAGGAGGTCAGGCCGGTGACCAGGTAATACTTTTTGACGCGCCCGGTGGCCTGCACGAGGGTCAGCAGCGGATTGCCCACCAGGTCCGCCAGCAGGCCCACCAGCGTAAGCCGCAGAAAGGTGGCGGCATGCGGCGGCACCTTGTCGGGGCCCAGCCACAGGTCCAGCAGCCATTCCGCCTCCCCCAGCACGGGCACGAAGAACACGAGGATCACGAGCCAGGAGTACTTGGCGCCCTTGTTCACCAGGGAGAAGCAGTAATCCCGCTTCCCCGCGGCCCAGCTCTTGGTGATCTGGGGATTCACGGCGGTCAGGAAGTTGGAGACGAACTGCTTGACGATGTTCTCCACCTGCAGGACGATGCCCCGGGCGGCGTTCACGGCCACGCCGAAGAAGAGGTTCACCACCTGGTTGACGCCCTGCGTGTTGAACACATAGGCGCTCGAGCCGAAGAAACTCCAGCCCGCGAAGGCGGTCATCTCGCGCATCAGCGCCCCGTCCCACACCAGGCGGCCGCGGCTCTCCGCGAACTGCCGGCGGCAGTAGAAGCCGTACGCGGCGCGCACCAGCACGGCCACGGCCAGCATCAGAACGGCATAGCTGACCAGCTTGTCGAAGGGAGAAACGTACAGCAGCAGCGCCACGCCCAGTTTGAGCAGCGCCTCGCCGAGACTGATCACGGCAAAGGCCGACATCCGCTCGTGCGCGATGATGGCGGCGTTGTACGGAACGGCCAGCAGGTTCACCACCAGCACGCCCAAGGAACATTGCAGCACCCACCGGGCGGCCTCCAGGCGGCCTTCCGGAATCACGAGCCGGTGGTTCAGCCACCACACGCCGGCCGTCTCCACGAGCAGCACCAGCAGCAGCGACAGGCCCAGCTGGATGAGCACGCCGGTGGAGAAGATGCGCCGCAGCCGGACGGAGTCTCCCCCGCCCAGGCCGACGGCCAGGAAGCGGCTGATCGCCGCGGAAATGGACGTGGTAAGGAAGGTGAACACCGTCACCACCCCGCCCACGACATTGTAGGTGCCGTAGTCGTCGACGCCCAGGGTCCTGAGCACCACGCGCGAGGTGAACAGGCCGATGAGCATCAGCAGGAACATACGGAAATACAGCAGGAGGGTGTTCCGGGCTATCCTCCTGCTGTTTTCCGAAAGCTGTCCTGAAGCCTTCACGGACGTTACTTTTTAAACAGGCCGAAAACGGCGGAGCCGGAACCGGACATAGAAGCGTACGCGGCCCCTTCCGCGTAGAAACGCTCCTTCAGGGCGCGTACTTCCGGATGGATAGGGAAGACCGACGACTCGAAGTCGTTGAACAGCACGTCCGGCCACATCTCCACGGGGTAGCGCAGCGATTCACGCAGCGGGGGCAGGGCCAGGCGGTCGCGCGGGATGACGCGCGAATACGCCTCGCTCGTGCTCACGCGCACGCCTTCCGGCACCTCCACCCGGATTTCGTAACCGGACAGGTCGAGCTCGTACTCCGAGAGCACGTCGCCCCGGCCCTCGCCGATCATCGGGCGGTTGTAGATGAAGAAAGAGCAGTCGGAGCCCAGGCAGGCGGCATAGTCGGCCAGCTGCCAGTCCTCCAGCGGGAGCTTGAACATGTCGGTCAGGGCCATCAGGGTGAAGGCCGCGTCGGCCGAGCCGCCGCCCAGCCCCGCACCCACGGCGGAGCGCTTCTCCAGGCGGATCTCCACCGGCGGCAGGTCGAAGTCCGACTTCAGCAGGCTGTAGGCCCGCAGGGTCAGGTCGTCCTGCCAGGTCACGTTGTCCGACGGGACGAAGCGCAGTTTGTCGGAGGGCACGATCTCCAGCACGTCGCTCATCCCGAAATACGGGACGAAGAGCGTCTCGATGTCGTGGTAGCCGTCGGGGCGCCGGCGGAGCACGCTCAGGCCGAGGTTGATCTTGACATTAGGGTAGACCAGCATAAATCTCTTCGGTTAAGGATTCGGGCAGGCGGGAAAGGACCGGCGCGAGGAAGGCCGCCATCTGCAGGCGGCGCGCCTCGGCTTCGGGAATGCCGCGCGAACGCAGGTAGAACAGTTCGTCGGGGTTGAGGTAGCCGGTCGTGGCGCCGTGCGAGCACTGCACGTCGTCGGCGTAGATCTCCAGCTGCGGCCGGGACTCGGCGAAAGCCGTTCCGGAGAGCAGCAGGGTGTGGTTTTCCTGGTAGGCCTGCGTCTTCTGGGCGTCCTGCGCCACGTAGATCAGGCCGTCGAAGGCGGCGCGGGCCGTCCCGCCCACGATGCCCTTGAACAGCTGGCGGGAGGTGCAGCCGCCGGAGCTGTGGCGGACCAGCACGCGCAGATCCACCCGTTCGGCGTCGTTGCAGAGGTACACCCCGGCCAGGTCCAGCGACGCGCCCGGCCCGCACAGGTCGATCTCCAGGCCGAGGCGGGCGGAGGTCCCGGGCGGCACGACCAGGGTCATCGACCGCGCCTCCCCGGCGTCCAGCCGGAGAAACTGCGGCACGGCGTCGCGCCCGATGATGTAAACCTCGCTACCCATGGATACTCTCGTAGCCTTCATTTTCAATCCGGTCCACCAGTTCGCGGCCACCGGTCAGCACGATGCGCCCTTCCTTGAGCACGTGGACGACATCCGGGACGATGTAGTCCAGCAGGCGCTGGTAGTGGGTAATCACGAGGGCGGCGGTGTCCGGGGTCCGGAGCCGGTTCACGCCTTCCGCAACGATGCGCAGGGCGTCCACGTCCAGTCCGGAGTCCGTCTCGTCCAGGATGCTGAGCGTGGGCTCGAGCATCGCCATCTGGAAGATCTCGTTGCGTTTCTTCTCGCCGCCGGAGAAGCCCACGTTCACTTCGCGGCGGGCGAATTCGCCCTTCATCTGCACCAGGGCCATCTTCTCCTTGAGGAGTTTCAGGTATTCCGCCGGGCTGAGTTCCGGCAGGCCGGCGGCCTTGCGGCGCGCGTTCACGGCGGCCTTCATGAAGTTGGTGATGCTCACCCCGGGGATCTCCACCGGGTACTGGAAGCTCAGGAAGATGCCCGCCCAGGAGCGCTCCTCGGGGCTGAGGGCAAGCAGGTCGCGGCCCGCGTAGGTGACGCTTCCGGCCGTGACCGTGAACGAGGGGCGGCCCGCCAGGACAGCGCCCAGCGTGCTCTTGCCGGCCCCGTTGGGCCCCATCACGGCGTGCACTTCCCCGCGGCGGACCGTCAGGTCCACCCCCTTGAGGATCTCCTTGCCTTCCACGCCGGCGCGAAGGCCCTTGATTTCCAGCAGAACTTCGTTATTCATTCTTATTGAAGAGTTTTTTCCACGATACGAGGGACCAGATGCCGTTGGCGAGGTACAGCGCGCTCACGATCGGCATCAGGTAGAGTCCGGAAGTGATGTAAAGGACGATGTTGGCCGCGTTCACCACCAGCCACACGATCCAGCATTCCCAGCACTTCTGGGCGCTGAGGTACTGCGCCAGGAGCGTGAGCATCAGCAGGTAGGAGTCCAGCCAGGGAGACGGGTCCGGCTGGAACACGGAAGGCCACTTGACGGGCAGCCAGTCCAGGCACATCGCCCAGACGGCGCCCACCACGCAGACGATCAGGATCAGCGCCGGCCACTGCTCTTTGGTGATGTGTCCCACCTTGAGGCGGCTTCCGTCCGCCGCGCTGCGCTCCTCCTCCCGGGGATGCGTCCAGCGCCAGTGCCCGAAGGCGTTGATGGCGAAGGACACGGGCTGGAGCAGCATCGCGCTGTACAGGTGCTGCCGCCAGAACAGCACGAACAGGAACACGTTGTAGACGTATCCCACCCAGAAATTATACTTGGAGTTCCGCCCCGCGAGGAATACACAGGACAGCCCCAGAACGGCCGAAATGATTTCTATCCAACTCATCCGACGGCGCCTTCAAGTGAAACGGACAACAGTTTTTGCGCCTCGACGGCGAATTCCATCGGCAGGCGCGAAAGGACTTCGCGGGCGTAGCCGCCCACGATGAGCGCGACGGCGTCCTCCGGGGCGATGCCGCGCTGGGTGCAGTAGAAGAGCTGGTCTTCACTGATCTTGGAGGTCGTGGCCTCGTGCTCCACGACGGCGTGCGGGTTGTGGTTGCGGATCACCGGGAAGGTGTGCGCGCCGCAGCGGCTGCCGATCAGCAGCGAGTCGCACTGCGAGTAGTTGCGGGCGCCCTCCGCCGCAGGTCCCATCTGCACCAGACCGCGGTAGCTGTTCTCGCTGTAGCCGGCCGAAATGCCCTTGGACACCACCCGGCTGCGGGTGCCGCGGCCCAGGTGGATCATCTTGGTGCCGGTGTCGGCCTGCTGGTAATTGTTCGTCATCGCCACACTGTAGAACTCGGAGGTGGAATAGTCCCCCTGCAGGATGGTGGACGGGTACTTCCAGGTGACGGCGGAGCCCGTCTCCACCTGGGTCCAGGACAGGTGCGCGCCGCTTCCCTTGCAGATGCCGCGCTTGGTCACGAGGTTCAGGATACCGCCGCGGCCCTGCGCGTCGCCGGGATACCAGTTCTGCACGGTGCTGTACTTCACATCGGCGTCCTTCTCCACGATGATCTCCACCACGGCGGCGTGCAGCTGGTTCTCGTCGCGCATCGGCGCGGTGCAGCCTTCCATATAGCTTACCGACGAGCCTTCGTCGGCGATGATCAGCGTGCGCTCGAACTGGCCGGTGCCGGAGGCGTTGATACGGAAGTAGCTGGACAGGTCCATCGGACACTTCACCCCCTTGGGGATGTAGCAGAAGGACCCGTCGGAGAAGACCGCGGAGTTCAGGGCCGCATAGAAGTTGTCCCCCACGGGCACCACGCTCGCCAGGTACTTGCGCACCAGGTCCGGATGCTCGCGCACCGCCTCGGAGAAGGAGCAGAAGATGATGCCCTTCTCGGCCAGGCTCTTGCGGAAGGTCGTGGTCACGCTCACGGAATCGAACACGGCGTCCACCGCCACGCCGCCCTTGGGCTTCACGCCGGCCAGCACCTCCCGCTCGTGCAGCGGGATGCCCAGCTTGTCGAAGGTTTCCAGCAGCGCGGGGTCGATCTCGTCCGGGCGGTCTTCGTCGCGTTTGGGCGCCGCCCAGTAGATGATGTCCTGGAAATCGATGGGCGGCAGCTTGAGGTGCCCCCACTGCGGCGGGGTCATCTGCCGCCACTTGCGGAACGCCCCCAGACGGAACTCCAGCAGCCAGTCCGGCTCGCCTTTCTTGGCGGAAATCAGGCGGATGATGTCCTCGTTGAGGCCCTTCGGCACGTACTCCTGGGCGACTTCGGTCACGAAGCCGTCCTTGTACTCCTGGGCGGAGAGATCCCTAATCAAATCATCCATAGAAATACAAAGATAATCATTCTTTGTTGTATCTTTGCAGAAAACTGAGCTGCAAAATGAAGAATTTCCGCTTTTTGCCTCTCCTGGCGGCGTTTTTCCTGCTGCCGGCCGCCGCGTCCGCCCAGTCTGTCTGCTTCTGGACCGACGCCCTCGACATCGTGCCCATCCGCATCTACGTGGACGAAGAATACATCGGCGACGTGACCGCCGCATACGACAGCCAGCCCGAACTGGACGCCGAGGGGACGCTGAGCCTCGACCTCACCCCGGTGCACCACAAACTCACGGCCGTGGACAAGTACGGCCGCGTGTACAAGCAGTGGTCCGGCCACATCAACCCCCGCGAAGGGGTGGTTTATTACCAGCGCCTGAACGCGCGGGGTTTCCACGAAGTGAACCGGAACGACTACGCCTTCGTCTTCCTGGACTGGGTGCCGATCTTCCCGCTGCCCGGCTACTACCGGCATTCGCGCCGGATCGAAGACCTCTACCCGCTGGAGGATTCCGGCCTGCTGGTGGGCATGGCGGCCACCGCCGTGGGCGCCACCGCGGCGATGGGCGTCGCGGCCGCGAAGAACTGGAACGTCAGCGACGACCGCTTCCCCTATGTGGCCCTCGGCCTGGGTACGGAGTATTTCTCCACCCTGCGCGACTGGCGCAACGTGGCGCAGATGAAGGCCCGCTTCGGCGGCATGGGCGGATTCTCCCTGCTGGCCGACGCCGGTCTGTCCGTCTTCCCGGACTCCTGGCACGAAAACACCGCCTTCACCTTCAGTTTCGGCGCCGGGATCGATTACGGCGGGCTGGGCTTCGCCATCCGTTACAAGCCGGCCGTGGGCCGTTCGTCGGACACCTTCCTGGCCGCCCGGATCGCCTATGACTGGTGGGTCGCCCCCAAGTTCGCCCTGGAATTCCACGGCGGCTTCGGCGTGGGCGGCTACGGCAGCAAGGGCCTCTTCGACTACTACGACTTCCCGTTCGGCTTCGGCCTGCTGTTCGCGCTCTAGGCCATGTCCCCCGCCGTCCTGCTCGCCGCCGTCGCGGCCTACCTGGCCGTGGTCATCGGCCTGGGCTGGCGGCTGTCACGCCGCAGCGCCGGAAGCGCCGACTTCTTCCGCGGCGGGCGGAAATCGCCCTGGTGGGCCGTCGCCGTGGCGATGGTCAGCACGTCCATTTCCGGCATCACCTTCGTGTCCGTGCCCGGAATGGTGGCGGCCTCGCAATGGTCCTACCTGCAGATGGCGCTGGGCTTCGTGGCGGGCTACGCCGTCATCGCCTACGTGCTGCTGCCGCTGTATTACCGCATGGACCTCAACAGCCTGTACACCTGGCTGGAGGCGCGTTTCGGACGCTGGAGCCACCGCGCCGGCGCCGGTTTCTTCCTGCTCTCGAAGGTCCTGATCTGCGGGGTGCGGATGTACCTGACGGCCATCGTGCTGCAGCTGGTGGTCTTCGGGCCGCTGGGCATCCCCTTCTGGGTGAACGTGGCCGCCACGATGCTCTGCGTGTGGCTGTACACCTTCCGGGGCGGGGTGCGCACCCTGGTGTGGACCGACATGCTCCAGACGCTCGCACTGCTTACCGTGGTGGTGCTGTGCCTGGTGCGGATCGGCCGCGAGATGGGCCTGGACTTCGGGGCGATGTGCACCGGCATCCGGGACAGCGGCATGGCGCGCATCTGGTTCTTCGACGACTGGGCGGACACGCGCCTGTTCTGGAAACAGTTCGCCGCGGGGGCCCTGACCACCGTCGCGATGACGGGCCTGGACCAGGACATGATGCAGAAGAACCTGTCCTGCAAGACTTTGCGCGAGAGCCAGCGGAACATGATGAGCTACGGGGCGGCGTTCATCCCGGTGAACCTGCTATTCCTGGCGCTGGGCGTGCTGCTGTACCGCTTCGCCGCGGCGCGGGGGGTGGATTTCGCCAGGCCCGACGACCTCTTCCCCACCATCGCGTGCGGGACGGACGCATCCGGCCGGCCCTGGATGCCGCCCGTGGTGAGCCTGCTGTTCGCGCTCGGCATCACCGCCTCGGCCTTCAGCAGCTCGGGTTCCGCGCTCACCGCCCTCACCACCACCTTCACCCTGGATTTCCTGCACGCCGACAGGCGGCAGGACGAAGCCGGGCTGCTGCGTACCCGCCGGCGGGTGCACGCGGGCGCGGCCGTGGTGCTGGGGCTGGTGATCCTGGGTTTCGGGGCCATCGGGGACGGGAGCGTCATCAACGCCATCTACACCGTCGCGGGCTACACCTACGGCCCCCTGCTGGGCCTGTTCTTCTTCGGGCTCCTGACGCGCCGCCGGGTGCGGGACGCCTGGGTCCCGCTGATTTGCGTGCTCTCCCCGGTCCTCTGCTATGTGCTCTCCGCCCACAGCGAGGCCTGGTTCAGCGGCTACAGGATCGGATTCGAACTGCTGCTCTACAACGCCCTGCTGACCTGGCTGGGCCTGTGGCTCAGCGGAATCGGTTTGAAGCGGGCTTAAGCCGGATTATTCCAGCTCAAAACGGACGTTTTCCGCGTCGGTGCGGCAGGTGACGGTCTTCGTCTGCCCCGGCAGGAGCGGGAAGAAATTGTCGCTCCAGAAGGCCGGCACGACCAGGCGGCCGTCGGCGTCCTTCGCCTTCAGCACGTTCATATAGGAGATGACCTGCGAACGGTTCGTCAGGGTCACGGCGTATTCTCCCGCGCCGGGGCTGACGGACAGTTCCACGTCGGCCGACTCCCGGGCGAAGGCGAAGCGCAGGTCGGGCTGGCGCGCGATGGGCGTAAGGTACCAGTTGGTCCGGTTCCAGACGTATTCGGTGCCCTTGGCGGGGATGCAGTAGAAGTTGTCGGAAACGGGCATCCCGTCCGGGGCCGTGAGCGAGAGCGCTACGAAATGCGGACGGCCGTCGTAGCGCTTCAGGTCGAAGACCGGCACGTTCCCGCGGTAGTCCAGGGTGATTTCGCGCCGGTCCCCGCCCAGCAGGCGGGATTGCTCGTCGTACACCAGCACAGCGGCGTTCAGCACGCGTCTTTCGGGGCATTCGCTCACCGCGTGCACCCGGCGGTCGGCATAGTCAAAGATGAGCTGGATCGGCTCGCAGGCCTTTTTGGTGCCATAGTAGCCCGCCGTGGGCACGCCGTACCAGTCGTACAGCTGCCAGTAGAGCGACGGCCAGGCCGAATTCAGCATCCACTGGACGATGCCCGTGGCCTCCGGCATCCGGGCGCGGAACGCCTCGAACATGGCGCGGGTGCCGTCGTAGTCCACGGCGTGCGCCTTCCGGACAAAGTCGGCGAAGTCCGCCGCCCCGCCGTACTGGCCGGCAATTACGGAAGAGAGCATCTTCATCGAGTTCATCGCGGAAGAGGAGGCCGTGCAGTGATAGTCCCAGGCCTCACCGGCCGGCCAGAGTTCCCCTTCCGGGATCATCCGGCGCAGCGATTCGCTCTGCGGCAGGTTGGCGCCGATGCCCGTCTCGGTGTTGAAACCGAAGGCGCCGCCGGCCTTCCGGTCCAGGTACCAGTAGTCGGGCGCCACGTACTCGTACGGGCCCTCCATCTTGGTGCCGGACCAGCCCGCGGTGCTCTCCATATTCTTGGCGGAGCACACATAGGGCCGGTATTCCTCCGCCGCGTAAATCTCCAGGTAGCGCGCTTCCAGGCCCGGATTCGGGATGCGGTCGCTGCCGGTCAGCCAACCGATCAGGGCGGGATGATTGTGCAGGCGGACCACCTGGTCGCGGAAATACGCGACGGCCAGATCCTCCGCCTCCGGGGTATTGATACAGCCGAAATGCCCCACTTCGGGCAGGCCGCAATAGCTCTCCCACTCCCACTGGCAGCTCCAGCCCACGAGTGCGAGCACGCCTTCCCGGTCGCACAGGTCATAGACCGTGTCGTCCTTGCCCCAGATGTTCTCGAAGCGGATGCAGTTGAGGTTCATATCCTTGACATAGGCCACCTGCCGGGCGATGCTTTCCGGGGTGTCCCGCAGGAAGATGTCGTCGGTCCAGCCGGCGCCCTTGAGGAGGATGTCCCTGCCGTTCAGGGTGAACTGGCGGTAGTTCTCCGGCGTCAGGCGGCTCTCGATCCTGCGCACGCCGAAGTCCGCCGTCCGGGCGTCGGACAGGGTGCCGCCCGCCTCGGCGCGTACGGCCAGGCGGTACATCTCAGGCTTGCCCAGGTCCCAGCTCCACCATACGCGCGGGTGGTCCAGGTGCAGCAGGGGCGCCTGCTCCGGAGTCAGGCGGATCGTCGTCTCGCCGGTCGGCACGGAGAAGGGCACGCGGCAGCTGCCCACGCCCTCCAGGTCCAGCGCCAGCGTCCCTTCGGCGGGCGCGGCCGCACGCAGCCGCACGCGCACTTCCAGGTCCGCCGCCGCAAGCGTCTCCACGTCCAGGTCGGGAATCACGAAAACGTCCTCCACCGACACGGTTCCCGTGGTCCGGAGCGTGACGGGGCGGACGATGCCCATGCTCTCGTCCAGCGGACGGGGGTTCCAGTCCACGAAACCGATGTTCAGGTCGCCCGGCTGCGCGCGGCGCAGGCGCACTTCCAGCTTGTTCCTGCCCTTCAGCAGCTCCGTAACGTCATACGCGCGGCGGCGGAACACGCCGAAGGTCGTGTCCGACGAGGCGATCTGCCTGCCGTTCAAGAAGATGTCGGCATAGTAGTTCAGGCCGTCGAACACCAGTTCGCAGCGCTGCCCCGGGGCGGGACGGCCGGCGAAGGTGGTCTTCCACACCCAGGTGTCGTCGAAGATGGATTTGTCCGCAGCAGCGTAATTGCGCCCTTCAAGGAGGTCTTCCCCGAAGAAACCGGCCTCGGCGAGGGCGCCCGCCACGGTGGCGGGAACGACGGCCTCGCAACGCTCCGGCCCGCCTGCTCGCGAAAGTTGCCAGGGGCCGTCCAGGACCAGGTTGCCGCCGTTTTCCAGGAGGGTCTGCTGCGTGCAGGCGCATAGCACCGCCGCCACGAGGAGGAGGATCCGGATCTGTTTCATAAATGCGATCGTTTTTACAAAAATATGGATTCCATTCTATTTTTTCACATATTTGTATCGGAAATCAACCCCGCTGAACGTGAATATCAAACACTTTTCCTCCCTGATCCTTGCCTTCGCGATTTGTGCGGCCTGCACCCCAAAACCCTGCACGATCATCTGGACGGAAGGAGAGACGGACCCCGCCACCGGGGAAGCCCTTCACACGATGGAAATCCTGAACGCCCCCGCGGGCACGGACTGGACCGTGTGGTTCAGCCAGTTCCGCACCCCCGTCACGATGGAGGCGGACGCTCCGGGCGCCATCGAATACATCAGCGGCACCCTGTACCGCGTGGTTCCGGCAATGGGAAACCTGGGCGGCACGATGACGCTCCGCTACCGGGCGCGGCCCCTGGCGAACCAGTGCCGGGCCCCGGAAGGATTCCATCTGCAGCGCCGCGGGAAGAAGCCCGTCCCCCTGGAAACGTCCTATATCTTCCTTCCGGCAGAACCCGTACGCACCTTCGACCCGGCCCCGGCCGAGACCGGACCCTATGACATGATTCCCCGCCTGAAGAACGTGGAGGTGCTTCCGGGAGAGTCCGACCCCGCCGCCCCGGCCGGCGAGGTACAGTTCGTCGACGGGCAGATCCCGGGCTGGTACCGCATCACCCTGGACGGAAACGTCCGGATCGAAGCGGCCGACCAGGACGGCGTCCGGTACGCCGCCGTGACCCTGGAGAACCTCCGGCGCGCCGCAAAGGACGGTAAGGTCCCGAGCGCCGTGGTTACCGACTGGCCGGACCTGCCGTACCGCGGACTGATGCTGGACGTAAGCCGCAATTTCACGAAAAAGGACGACCTGCTCCGCCTGATCGACATCGCGGCGCATTATAAGGTGAACTATCTCCACCTGCACTTCGGCGACGACGAAGGCTGGCGCATCGAGATCGATGCCCTGCCGGAGCTGACCTCCTACGGCGCCTTCCGCTGCCTGCCCGTCCTGCAGGACGACGGCACCATCGCCGAGCCGGACGGCCTGCAGCCCACCTATTGCGTGGCCCCGGACCGCGGCGCCGATTCACCCGGAAACGGATTCTACTCCCACCGGGACTTCGTGGAGATCCTTCGCTACGCATGGGAACGGCGCATCCGCGTGGTTCCGGAATTCGACACGCCCGGGCACTCCCGCGCCGCCGTGAAGTCGATGGAGGTGCGCGCGCAGCGCACCGGCGACGGCAGCTGCCTGCTCTCCGAAGCGGATGACGCTTCGGAATACGTGTCCGTGCAGGACTATACCGACAACGTGATGAACGTCGCACTGCCGTCCACCTATACCTTCTTTGAAAAGGTATTCGACGGCCTAATCGCCCTCTATGCCGAGGCGGGCGTCCCGCTGGACGCCATCCACATCGGCGGAGACGAGGTGCCGGAGGGCGCCTGGACCCGTTCGCCGGCCTGCCGTGCGCTGCTGGAAGCGAACGGAAAGACCGACGTCGCCTGGCTGAAGGACTACTTCCTGGGCCGCATCCTCAACATCGCCGAGGCGCGCGGGGTCAGGCTCGCCGGCTGGCAGGACATCTGCCAGCACCTGGAGCCCGCCACCCTGGAGCGCCTGAAACCCCGCCTGGCATTCACCAACCTCTGGACCGTCTCGAACGGGCAGGATATCCTCCCCTACCGCTTCGCCAATGAAGGTATCCCCGTGGTCATCTCCAGCGCCCCCAACTGCTATCTCGACTTCGCCTACAACTACGGCAAGACGGAACGCGGGCACAACTGGGGCGGCTACGTGGACGAGCGCCGCACCTTCTCCCTGCAGCCGTACGACATGTATCGCTCCGTCCGCTGGGACGACCGGGGCCGGCCCGTGGACCTGTCCCGCTCCGGCGAGGGGAAGGTCCCCCTGCAGCTGTCCGCCCGCGGGCAGATCCTCGGAGTACAGGGGCAGCTCTGGTCCGAGACCCTGCGCAGTTTCGACCACGTGACCTACTACCTCTTCCCGAAAGCGCTGGGGCTTTTCGAGCGCGGCTGGAACGCCACGCCCGTCTGGGCGGGGACCACCGTCGCGGACGATCCCCTCTTCACGGAAGACTTCAACCGCTTCTTCAGCATCGTCACGGACCATGAATATCCTTACTACGACGCCCTGGGCATTGCATACCACAAACACTGACTTGAAATGAAAAGACGCATTTCCCGCCTCGCGGCCGCCGCGTTCCTGTTCGCGGGCTTCTTCTGCGCCAACGCCTGGCCCACGCACCACGACGACACCTTCCTCCCCCTGCTGATGACCCTGGACGTGAACGGCTTCAAGCGCCAGTCCTACCGGCCCGTGATGGGAGAAGTCTGCACCGTGGATACGGCCGTTCCCGAAGTCTCCGGACTCTGCCTGGCGCCGGACGGAAAGAGCCTGCTGGCCGCTTCCGACGAGAACGGCGTGTATCACGTCAGCTTCAGCGGAGAAACCGAGCCGTTCTACGTGGAGAGCCGCGGCCTGGACTGCGAGGGCGTTACCTCGGACCCGGAAACGGGCGACGTCTACTACATCGTGGAACGCAGGCAGGAACTCCGTCGCCTGCGCGCTCCGGAGTACCAGGAATCGGAACTGCTGACGGTCATCCCCGAGGGCCTGCGCACCAACAGCGGGCTGGAAGCCGTCACCTGGCTGGGCGACGGCACCCTGCTGCTCGGCAACCAGGAAAAGCCGCGCCTGCTCATCCGCTACTCGCTGACCGACGGCATCGTGGGACGCACGGAAATCACGGAGGGTATCCGGGACATCTCCGACCTGTGCTACGACCCCGTACGCGACGCGCTCTGGATCGCCGACAGCGAACTGCGGACCATCAACCTGTGCACGATGGAAGGGAAGGTGCTGGTCTCCTACCCGGTACCGTTCATCGACAACGGGGAAGGACTGTACGTCGATCACGCCAACCAGTGCATCTGGGTCGGCGACGACACGACGTCCAAGCTCTACAAGATCGGTTTCTCCGGCCTCTAGGCAACTTCCGCGGGCCCGGCATCGGGGCCCGGGCCGGTCAGCAGAGTTTTAAGAAGACTTCGATGGCCTGGTATTCCGCCATGCCCAGGCGGTCATACTCCCGGGCGGTGTTTTCCGTGCGTTCTTCGGCGCGCTGCCAGAATTCCCGCGGGTCTTCGCCGGGGAACGGCACGATGTCCTTCTGGGAAAGGTGGTGGAAGATGGCGTGGCGTTTTTTGACCACCTCGTCGGGACTCAGGGGAACCGCCATGTCCACGCGTCCCAGTTCCCATTCCATCCACGCTCCGCGGTACAGCCAGATGTGGGTGTCCGCCAGCCAGGCGTTCCCTTCCGCCCGGAGCTGCTCCACGGCCTCCAGGGCCGCTTCCGTGCAGACGCGGTGGGTGCCGTGCGGGTCTGCGAGGTCGCCTGCCATGAAGATCATGTGCGGACGCAGGCGCATCACCAGGTCCTTGATGATATCCGTGTCCGCCTGTGTGCGGGGATGCTTCTTGATGCCGCCGGATTCGTAGAACGGCAGGTTCAGGAAGTGGACGTTCTTCTCGTCGTCCAGGCCGAAGGAACGCACGGCGCCCCGCGCCTCGCTGCGCCGGATGGCTCCCTTGAGTTCCAGCAGCTCGCGCGGTTCCGGCTGGCCGGGGACCTTGGCGTCCACCAGCGCCTTCACCTCGGCGAAACGGTCGGCCAGCCCCAACTGGAATGCGGCATCCATGTGCTGGAGCACCACGTCGTCGTGGACGGCCACGTCGCCGGAAGTCTCATAGGCCACGTGCACGTCGTGTCCCTGCGAAACCAGGCGGATGAAAGTGCCGCCCATCGAGATTACGTCATCGTCGGGATGCGGGGAGAAGATGAGCACGGTCTTGGGATAGGGCGACGCGCTTACCGGCCGGGTGCTGTCGTCGGCGCCGGGCTTTCCGCCCGGCCAGCCCGTGATCGTATGCTGAAGGTCGTTGAATACGTCGATGTTTACCCGGTCGAAACTGCCGTATCGCTCCAGGAGTTCACCGAGCGAATTCTCCAGATAGTCCTGCTCGGTGAGTTTGAGGATCGGCTTCCCGACGGTCCGGCACAGCCAGATCACGGCCTTGCGCATCAGTTTCCGCGTCCAGTCGCAGGGGCCGACGAGCCAGGGGGCGACCATGCGGGTCAGTTGCGCGGCGGCGGCTTCGTCCACGACGAAACGGATGTGGTCGTGCCGCTGCAGCAGGGAGGCCGGACAGGCGGGGTCCATTTCGCCTTCGGCAATGTCCCGGACCGCCTGCGCCTTGTCCTCACCCCAGGCCATCAGGACGATGCGCCCGGCCGAGAGCATCGTGCCGATACCCATCGTGACGGCGCTGTGCGGGGTGGCGGTAAGGTCGTGGTTGAAAAAACGCGCCTGCCGCTTGCGGGAGCGGTAAGGCAGGCGGACCGTACGGGTGCGCGTCTTCTCGTTGCTTCCGCTCTCGTTGAAACCCACCTGGCCCCGTTCGCCCACGCCCATGACCAGCAGGTCGAGTCCGCGGGCCAGTCTGTCGAATTCGGCGCAATACGTCGAAAGCCGCTCCTGCGGAACGGTACCGTCCGGAATATGGATGTTCTCCGGGCGGATATCCACCTGGTCCAGCAGCGCCTCATGCAGGCGCCGGTTGCGGCTCTGCAGCGCATCCGGCGAGGACGGGTAGTATTCGTCAATGGAAACCACCTCCACGTTCCGGAAGGAGAGTTCACCGGCCTTGCAGCGACGGGCCAGTTCCCCGTAAAGCGACACCGGGGTGGCTCCCGTGGACAGTCCCAGCCGGAAAAGCCGGCCCTCGCAGCCCTGGATGGCGGCGGCCACGAGGTCCGCCACGGCTTCCGAGGCCGTCCGGGATTCCGGATAGATGTCCGTCCAGATCTTCTCGTAATTGTGCAGGATGCCGCCGGGGAGGTTCTTTTCGATCAGGGCTCCTTCGTAAGGCAGGGTGAATGCTTTGTTCATATGGCGCGCATTGAATGGCTGTTGCCACAAAAATAAAAAAAGAGACGGTAAAAACCGTTGTTTCGCCGTAAAAGCGTATCTTTGTTTGATCCTGTTCCTGCATGAAATGAAAATCCCGACCTTTCTGCTCGCCGCAGCCGCCGTATCGGCACTCTTCAGTTGCTCTTCCGCCGTTTCCGGCGGGGACGACGCCCTCAAACCCCGCATCGTGGTACTGACCGATATCGGCCCCGCCGAAGTGGAACCAGACGACAACGAGTCCGCCGTCCGCCTGCTCGCCTATGCGGACCGCTTCGAGATCGAGGGGCTCATCACCACCATCGGCTGGAACTGCGACCCCTATCCCCCGGAATGGGCCGAATACCTCCGCCGCGTGGAGGACGCCTACGAGCAGGACGTGCAGAACCTGATGAAGCGTTCCGGACAGACGGAATTCCTCCCCGCGGAGCAGGAGCAGGGCGCCCAGCGCCTGGGCTACTGGCCCAGCGCGGACTATCTCCGCAGCCGCACCGTGCCTGGCAGCCCCCGCGCCGGCATCGGCGTAATCGGGCCGGACAACGACACCCCCGGCAGCGAACTCATCATCCGCCTGGCCGACGAGCCCGACGAGCGCCCCATATGGGTGTGCGTCTGGGGCGGCGGCAACACCTTCGCCCAGGCCGTCTGGAAGGTGCAGCAGGAGCGCTCGCCCGAAGAGTTGAAAGCCTTCCTGCGCAAGTTCCGGCTCTACACCATCACGGACCAGGATATGGTGTACGCGATGCGGATGAACCGCGCCTACAGTTCCCACCAGTGGCTGCGGCGCGAGTTTTCCGAGGACCTGATGCTCGTCTGGGACGAGAGCGCCTGGCTGAACCAGAACGCACTCGGGAAGGCGGACTGGGATTCCTATGCGGAACAGATCCAGGGCCACGGGGCGCTAGGCGGCGTGTATCCGCACTTCCTCTGGGGCGTCGAGGGCGACACGCCGAGTTTCCTGCACGTGATGCCCAACGGCCTCAACGACCCGGACGACCCTACGCAGGCCGGCTGGGGCGGGCAGCACGCTTTCGGCCTGTCGCCGGACCGGATCACAAACGCCTGGACCAACTGGCAGCAGCCGCTGAAGGACATCTCCGACGCCTATGAGAAAAAGTTCTACCCGGACGAGTTCCGGGATTTCGCCGCGCGGATGCAATGGGCGGCGGAAGGGGCCGGCAACCGCAACCCGGTCGTGCGGATCGGCCGCCAGGGCGGGCTCGATCCCGTCCGGATAAACGCCCGGCCCGGTGCGACACTGAATCCGGACGCCTCCCTTTCCAGCGACCCCGACGGGGATGGCCTGCAATTTGAATGGTGGTTCCAGCGGTTCCCGGAGGATGACGGAACGATGCCGCAACTGGACGGCGCAGACAGTCCCCGGCCCGTCGTGCACATTCCCGCCGATGCAGCCGGACGCAACTACCACCTCGTCTGCGAGGTCCACGATGACGGCCCCTTCCGCCTGCCCGCCTACCGCCGTGTGATTATTGAAGTACGATGATGCTGAAAACTTTCGCTTTGCTGGCCCTCCTGATTCCGGGCCAGCTCCCAGCCCCGAAGAACGTGTCTTCGGAGGCGCTCGGCGCCGTCCAGTATGAGGTCCGTTACAAACTGGGCGCCCTCGACACCAAGGTGGCCGATGCCACCATCTCCCTGGAAAACGGCAAATGGGAACAGCAGGCCGTCCTGCATTCGCACGCTTCCATCCGCTCCGCCTCCGTGTTCCGCCTGTTCCTGAACGCGGAGTACATCGCGGACGCCTACCTCACGCCCGGCGGGCAGGAGCCGGTCTACAGCTTCAACCCCATCAAGAAAGGGAACAAGGAAGGCAAGTTCGCGTGCACCTATGACCGGAAGGCCAAGACCATCACCACCGAGTTCGTCAAGCCGCCGGAAGACCCCGTGACGCAGACCCTGCCGCTGGACGGGAAGACGATGGATATGCTTTCCCTGCTGCAGTACGTCCGTTTCCAGAACTTCAAGGCCGGGGAATCCCGTTCCCTGCGCCTGATGATGGGCGCCAACACCGTCTCGGCCACCCTGGCCTTCGCGGGCGCCGACACGGAGCGTTTCCCCGGCGTGAAGGCAGAACGTTTCGTGCTCAGGATGAAGGAGCGCGGCCTGATGGAGAACGGCAGCGGCAGCGAGATCACCGTCTGGCGCTCCGCCGGCGCCGACCGCCGGATCCTCGGGCTGGAAACCGCCCTCAGCTCCGGCGTGATGGTCGCTGCGGTCAAAGAATGAGCGGCCGGCGTCCTTCCGCGCTATCGTGAGAACTTGTAGATGACGGTATGGTGATACGTCTCGCCCGGACGCAGGACTGCCTTGCCCGGGAACTCGGGACGGTTCAGGGTGTCCGGATACAGCTGTGATTCCATCGCGAAGGCCAGGCGGTTCCCCGTAAAGAACTGCAGGCCCGGCTGGTCGCTGAAGACTTCCATCCGCCGGCCGGAAGCCGGAGAATAGACGGAAGCCACCTTTTCCACCTGCCCTTCCACGCTGTGGTTCAGGCAGAAATTCTGGTCGAAGCTGCGCACCATCCCCTCCGGGATTTCCGGCGCCGGGGCGCCGGGCCCGAAGGCGCCACGCCCGGCGGGCAAGGCGACCTGACGGCTGCCCAGCGCCACAGGGCTGCGGAAATCGTACGGCGTACCGTCCACCGGCAGGAGCCGGCCTGTCGGGATCAGGGTGCTGTCCGTCTCGGTGATGGCGTCGGCATTGATCCACACGACGTGGTTGAGGACGTTCTCCGCCGGGAACCCGTCCAGGTTGAAATAGACGTGGTGCGACAGGTTGCAGACGGTGGGCTTGTCCGTGGTCGCCCGGTAGTCGATCGACACGCCGTCGTCATCGGTGACGGAAAAGGTCAGGAAGGTCTTCAGGTTTCCGGGGAATCCGTCCACGCCGTCCGCCAGGACGCAGCTCAGCACCACCGCGCTTTCGCTCACCGCTTCCACGTCCCACACGACATGGTCGAATCCGTTCCTGCCGCCATGCAGGGTATGTTCTCCATTATTCTTTGTCACTTCATATTTGACGCCGTCCAGGGTGAACGTCGCGTGTCCGATGCGGTTCGCGTAGCGGCCGAGGGAGGAGCCCACGGGGTTGCGGCTGAAGGTCCGGTATTGCTGGATATTGTCGTTGTGCCCCACGACATTGGTATATACGCCATCCTTGTCCGGGGTGTAGATGCCCACGATGTAGCCGCCGAAATTGGTGACCTGGGCGGTGATCCGGCCGTTCGTGATGGTAAACAGGGATACCGGCTTCCCGTCTATCTCCGTTTCGAAATCGGATTTGTCCAGCAGGTCGCCGGGGGCCTTTGTCTGGGCCTTCGCAGAAACACAGAAAAGCAGCGCCAGCGCACAGGCGGCCGCAAGCCGGGAAAGAGTCGTCTTTTTCATATGAATAGTTTTAGTCCTGCTAAGCTACACTTTTTTTCCCGTTCCCGCAAACATTCCTCCGCAGTAAATTGGCGGTAAGATTTGTGGCAAATTGGCGGTAAGATTTGCGGTAAAATGACGGTAACTTTTGCTGTAAACAGCTGTATGGGGTGTACGATGAATAGACCTTGGAAATATTATAAATCTTGTCAATTATTTGATTTATTGACAAAATATATATAGTTTTGCATCGGAATGACTACGAAAGAGATCATACGATGCTATGCTAGTTTACAGCCAGAGCAGAGATTCTCGCGAAAAGATCTTCTATCTTGGATGCGGGAGGTCGGATTGTTCCGTGATGGCTCTGAGGCGGCAGTCAATCTGTCCTTAAGCCTGATGCTGAAAAATGGTGAGCTAATTAAGGAGTCTTGGGGCACCTATCTTTTACCTATACAAAAGAAGCGTCTTTTTGTACCGGTTCCAAACAAGGAAATCAGAGACATTAGTCGGTTATTGAATGAAGAGTTCCCATACACTAGCATTTGCGTCTGGGATCCTCAGATCATTGTCCCCTTCATGCAGCACATCCCCAACCTTAATATGCTGATTGTTGAGATTGAGAGGATAGTTATGGAGCCAGCGTTCAATCTCCTGCAGGAAAAGGTAAGTGAGCGGAGGGTAATCTTTAATCCTTCTTCTGAGGATTATGCCCGCTATGTCTCCGGCTTCCCCAGCATCATTGTCAAACCCTTGATTTCACAAGCACCGCTGGTTGATTTTGGCGGCATTAATTTGCCAAGGCTCGAGAAGGTGATGGTGGATATTTCCGGCGATGTGGAATTCGGCTTCGCCCAGGGAGCAGAGCTCTATACAATCTTTGATAATCTGTTGTCGTCCTTTGTCGTTAACTTGAAAGCTCTATATCGGTATGCCGATCGACGAGCCCGGAGAAGCCTAGTTGAGAATATTGTAAAAACCTGTGAGCCACTGTTCGAGGGTACACGATCCAGAGCGGGAACTCTGTCTATAAGTCATCCGTCATTGGTCGTGACTTGACGCCCTCCCGGATCCAGGAGACTTGGGAGAAGATGCGTCCGGAGAATAGATACGGACAGATGACTCCGTCGGAGCGCGTCGCATTTGCGCTATCCGATGAAGGGAAGAATTACCTTTTCCCCTTTGGTATTACCTTGGACGGGAAACGCTATGGGAAGAAGGTTTCGGGAAGCGTCGCACTGGTCTTCGGTGAAGAGAGCCGAGAGAACGAGCAGTCTTATTCGCGGGAGGAGTGTAGCAGTATCTTTCGGACCGTCTTTCTTCTCTTCGCCGGTTACGTTGATGCCGCCACCTCCTTCGCGCAAAACTGCGGAGGCGGTGGATCCGCCCCAGACCAGGACTGGGGCCGCGATAAGAACGAAGACGACATCCTCTGGGCCCGCCGCTGTTTCCGAAAAGCACGGGAGATGATTACTACGCCGGTGATAAGATGGGGGAGAAGGAGATAAGCCTAATTAATGAGTTGAACTGCCAGGAATCTCTTGGCAGTTCATTGTTTATCAGTGGTTGTTTCCAAAATGGAAAGAACCACGACTGTTTCCATTATTGGAAACAGTCGCGAATATATCTGCGAAAGACATCTTATTAATCGTAATTACAGAAAGAAACATCTGAAATATAGTACTAAATGACTCTTGTTTACATTATTCCACGAATAGGATGTTGTTCTCAATTTAAACGCTAACTTTGTAAGTTAAAGCAAGAGAACATACATCTATATGGACAACACACTTATAGATAACTCGACCGACTTCAAATTGGTTGAGTATCTGAAGGAAATGCTCAACAGCGAAGTCTATACCGAGCTTCGCATTGCTACCGGTTACTGGGACCTTCCCGGAACAAAACTCATCTACAAAGAGCTGGATGCGTTTTTTGCTCGTGGCGGCAAACTCGAATTGCTCATTGGCCAGGAACCCCAGCTACGTTCGTATCAGATGCGTAGTGACCTCACGCCAGAAGAAAAGTTCCCAGACTTCTACATACAGCGCGATATCAATGTCCTGACGCCGGATTTTCAGGATGTGGTCCGTACCATTCTTCAATACGCGAAGATTGAGGACGAAGAGAATTCTCAGTTCAAAATCCGCGTGTATGGTCAGGATGGCGACCAGAAACGTTTCTTGCATGCAAAGTGTTATGTATTCACCGGACCAGGGAGAGGCCATGGCATTGTAGGCAGTTCCAACTTCACCGAGAAAGGCTTGGAAGACAATGCTGAACTGAATTATCTTGAAACCAATTCCGCCTTTGTAGCCGCAGCCCCCAACCCATATGTCGCCAGCAAATCCCATCTTACCTGGTTTAACGAGATGTGGGATAAAAGCATCCCCTGGACCGGCAAGTTCATAATGGAAATATTGGAACCTTCACCCATCGGGAAGAAGGTCCGCGCTCAAATGAAGCAGGAAGAGGCCAAGACCAGCGCACTTTCCCCATACGAGGTATACATCAAATATCTCCAGAACCAGCTTGGTGACCTGGCCGACCCGAAAGCCAGCGCCCTTCTCAAATCATTCCTTCCGGAAAACTACTCTGCACTAGGATACCAGATGGATGCCGTACAGCAGTGTTTCTTCATCATGAAGAAATACAAGGGATTCATCCTTGCCGACGTCGTCGGACTCGGAAAGACCGTTGTCGGTATGCTTATTATCAAGAAGTTCCTTGCAGAGGCTTCCACGATGAATCGGGAACGCAAGGTCTTGATTGTTACGCCACCAGCGATTAAGAAAAATTGGGTAGATACCATAGAGGATTTCGATAAGGATACGCCCGACAAAGCTGGCGACTGCATCCATTTTATCACTACTGGCAGCATTGGCAAGCTTGTTGACGACGCCGAAGAAACTCTTCCTGAGGAATCCGGAGAAGCTTTCGAAGGTACGCTTGAATATGATAACTACGGCCTAATTCTCATCGATGAAAGCCACAATTTCAAGAACAGCGATACTCAAAAATACCGTGACCTGGACACCCTCATTGGCGATATCGAATCTCGCACCGGTTACGCTCCATATATTGGACTCCTGTCTGCAACGCCTCAGAACAACTCTCCAGAAGATATCAAGAATCAGATATATCTTTTCCAGCGCGAGCCAAATCACAGCGAACTTCCTAACATTGATGGCGGCAAACTTGACTCCTTTATGGCTTCTATGCGTCGCCTTTTCGACGAAGCCCGCAAGGATGATTCTCCCGAAGGGAAAGCAAAGCTGCAATACGTATCCAAGGAAATTCGCGCCAAAGTCTTGGACCACCTTGTTGTCCGCCGAACACGAACGGACATTAAGAACCACTACGAAGACGACAGCAAGAATTTGCGTTTCCCGAAGATCGGCGAGCCCCAGAAACTGGAATACCATCTGGATCCTGTCCTATGCAAACTCTTCTCGGATACCATCAATGCCATTGTCCAAGAAGACGATACGATTCCCGATCCTGAGAACCACATCGGATTCTTCCGCTACGGGGCCATTGCATTCTTCAAATCTCAAGAGCATAAAAAACTCTATGAGTTCAAGGCGCTCACGGTAGACCGCGTCACTAAGCAGCTATCTAACATTATGCGTATTATGTTGGTCAAGCGCCTGGAAAGCAGTTTTTCTGCTTTCCGCAAGTCACTGCACAACCTGCAGCACTATACCCAAAATATGATTGATATGCTGGCAGCTGACACTGTGTATGTGTGCCCGGATATTGATGTTAACAAGGAGATTGAGAAAGCAGGGAGCCTGAAAAAAGCGATTCCCGTATTGGATGCGAAGATTGCCAAAAAAGGTGGGAACAATCTGAAATTCAAGGCCGAAGACTTCAACGAAGACTACTTGGTGTCCCTCCAGCACGACAAAGAAATCATCGACGGACTTTGCCGCCGATGGGACGCAAATGATCTTGACCCTAAGATGGACTCCTTCAAGCTTAGTCTGATGACAAGGCTCTTCGACAAGGAGATCAATAACCCCCACGGTTATGACAAACCTCGCCTTGTAATTTTCACAGAGGCAGTTGACACGTTGGAGAGCCTGGCTCGTTACATCAATACCACTGGCCACAAAGCCTTGATGGTTTCAGCTAAGACACGTCACGAACTCCAGCAGGCAATCATGGAGAATTTCGATGCCAATTCCAAGGTCAAGAAAGACGACTATGACGTCATCGTTACAACGGAGGTTCTTGCAGAAGGTGTGAACCTGCACCGTGCCAATGTTATTCTCAACTATGACACCCCTTGGAATGCTACCCGTCTGATGCAGCGCATCGGTCGTGTAAACCGTATTGGCTCCAAGGAAGACTACGTCCACGTCTTCAACTTTTATCCTACGACCGAGAGCGAGGACCAGATCCAGCTCGTTAAGATTGCCTATTCCAAACTCCAGGCCTTCCATACGATGTTCGGCGAGGATAACAAAGTTTTCAGCGAATTGGAAGAGCTCTCTGCGGCAGATTTCAACAAATTGGTCGAAGATGAGGAGTCTCCTTTCGGTCAATTCATATCAGACCTCAAAACGTATCAGAAATCCAAGCCTGAACGCTACCAGTACATTTCCGAGATGCCTTTCGAGAACCTGGGCGGTATCCTTCTCGGTGCCAGTGGCAACACCGTCGCCGTCGTCGCAGCGGAGAACAGAGGCCTTACCAATATCCGTCTTCTTCCCGATAGTACAGCCGAGGTAATATCACCTCTGGAAATGATGGCCGAGATGAAGTGCAGCGAGGATTCAGACTACAGTTCCCGTGGCGTCCCAGCTGACGAGACCATCACTTCGAACATCTTGAACTGCTACAACCAGCACGTAACCAAGATGCTGAACGCCAAAGATTCCAGTGCCGACCAGAAGAAGGCGCTTGAATTCCTGCGCTCCATCAAGAACGAGATAACGACCGACGAGGCCAAAGCGGCTTGGCTCTCTGCAGATGCGGCTGTCCGGAGGAAGCATACGACAGTTATCAGGACAATCCTCAAATTCAAGGCAGTCCGCGACGCCAATGGCGACTCCCTCTTTGGTGTGGATTTCGATATCAATGATTGGGTAAAATCGTCTTTCTCCAAGATAGCTGAGCAAGCCCAGAAGAGACACGGCCAGCCGCACATTGTAATTTACGAACAGAAATAATTGACCCCATATTCCCATGAAAGAGATGTTCAGAAGCGTTTTTGACGCGGATTACCAAGGATACGGCATATTCCTGGACAAAGTCCTGAAACCGTTGTTCGGAGACAAGCTGGAGGTGCTTCCGGTTGCTGAGGATAACCCTACCAACGTATCCGAAGAAGCAATGGAACGCGCCCGCATCAAGAAAATCGTCCGAGTAGCCAACATCGCCGCAACCTTCGACCGCGACACGATGGAGGTGTTTGACATCACACTGGAAGACAATGTCAACATAGCTCGCGCGCGTGTTGGAATCCAGCAGTTGATTCGCCGTGGACTCTTCGTACACACCCACGCTTTCATGATTTTCCACGCTGAACACCCGGAAGGGGAAAACTGGCGCTTTTCGTATGCAAGGAAACTGGGAACGGTTGGCTCGATGACCGATGCCAAGCGCTATACCTATCTCTTTGGCAAGAATATGCACTGCCGTACGGCCATAGACCGCTTTGCAGTATTGGCCGCTGGGGAAATAACCGATCAGAAACTGCTGGATGCCTTCAACGTTGAAGCACTCTCTGACGAATTCTTCGAGGAATACAGGAAGAAGTACGCCGCATTTGTCAAGTATATTACTGGCAAGGAGTTCGTCAAAGAGAACGGTAAATGGGTCGAGAAGGCCGGAGCTCCGAATGAAGAGCTGATGGCGCAATTCCGGGGAGATGACAAAGCAGTTCGTGACTATGTCAAAAAGATGATGGGCCGCATTACCTTCCTTCATTTCCTCCAGAAGAAAGGCTGGATGAATGGTGATGTCAACTATATGCAGCACCTCTTCGATAGTTCAGACCAGAAAGCCAATTACCTTGAAGCCGTACTGGAGCCGCTCTTTTTTGGCATACTGAACACCAAACCGCAGAACCGTATCAAGTTGTTCACGGAACGGCACTGGGACTTGTCGCTCCTGGATCAATGGGAATTATTCCCATACCTGAACGGTGGTCTGTTCGAAGAAGATGAAGACGATCGTCTGGATGTCGTTTTCCCGGAGAATTATTTCGTAGGCTTGTTCAACTTCTACTCCCGATTCAACTTCACCGTGGACGAGAACGACCCGGACGATGCGGAAGTCGGGGTTGACCCTGAGATGCTGGGTAAAATCTTTGAGAACCTGCTGGAAGACAACAAGGACAAGGGCGCCTTCTATACGCCAAAGGAGATTGTCCGGTATATGTGTCAGGAATCTCTTACAGCATACCTTGTCGGCAAGACTGGACTTGACGAGGAAAGTATCCGCGCTTTTGTTGTACACCCTTACGACGAGGTGGAGAAATTCAGCAACCAACAGCAGAATCGGATTTACAATGCTCTGGAGGGCGTGAAAATCTGCGACCCAGCGATTGGTTCAGGCGCATTCCCGATGGGACTGCTGAACGAGTTGGTTCGCTGCGAAGAAGCGCTCCTGGGTGAACGCGAAGAAGAGCACCAAAGCCGTGCAGGCCTGAAGAAATACATCATTCAGAACAATATCTATGGCGTCGACATCGAGAAGGGAGCCATCGATATTGCCCGGTTGCGCTTCTGGCTTTCCATCGTTGTGGACGAAGAGAATCCCAGTCCGTTGCCGAACCTGGACTACAAGATTATGCAGGGCAACTCTCTGCTGGAGTCATATAAAAGGGTGGATTTGAGCCACTTGCTTGCAGAGGAAGGCATTGGCGAAGAAATGCAGGGTGGCCTGTACAGTGATTTGGATGTCATACAGGACACGCGCGAGGAACTTGCTGCTTACCTGGAAGCTTACTTCAACTGCTCTGACCACGAGGAGAAGCTGCGCATCCAGCAGGACATTCGGACAGCCATCAAGGTCCAGCTCTGTGCCCGTAATTTGAATGTTGATTTCGGTGATCTCGATATTGCAGCCAACCAGGAGTTTTTCCTTTGGCACACTTGGTTCTCTGATGTATTCAATCGTCCCTCTGATTGCGAAAAGGGGTTTGATATTGTGATTGGGAATCCGCCGTACCTGTTTCTTAGCGGGAAAGGGAGCCCTGTCAGAAGACTAATAAACGAAGGAAGAATCATAGACGCGGAAAGACTTCAAGAACTACTTAATAGTTATGGGAATAAGTATCCTGAAGTCTCTCATGGATGCCGAGATTTTTATAAATGGTTCTATAAAATGGCTCTTAACATATGTAAATATGGTGGTATTTTGGCATTTATAACCCCTGACACCTTCTTCAGTATGCCAAAGTATTTGGATTTAAGAACCCAATTATTTCAGCACTCGGTCATATCTCTGGTTGATTTAGGGTTTAGTGTGTTTGATGCACCTACTGTTTCATCTGCTATTTGTATCGTTAAGAAAGATTTGGCTAGGACAAAGTCTATTTACCTTAGCGACGTTCGTCCTATTTTGAATAAGGATAATCGCGATCAGCTCTATTCTATTGTAAAAGAAGTTAGAAAAGAGATTGAGGTGACAAACAATGAAATATGCGCATATAAGCATCCAATTGCTAAAAGACTTTATGACGACCCTGATTTTGTGGGGCTGGGGAATTATATCTCATTCTCTGAAGGGGAACATGACATCCAGATAGAAGAATCCTTGCTTTCTGAATATAATGCACCAGGACGTGTTCCGGTGCTAATCGATTCGACAATGCAAAGAAATGGATACGTTACAAAAGCTTATATGCTCTGCAATGCCGTTTATCAGAATCGACTTCATGAAGGGGAAAGGTGTTTAGTTCGCAAAACAGGAGATACGATCGTCGCTTCTCTTCCTTACGATTCAAGCTTTGCGGTTGCACATCAAAATGTCTATGTGGCTAAAGATAAAGTGGGTATGCCGATAAAGTTTTGGATGGCAGTTTTGAATTCAACAATGCTTACCTTCTTGTATCAGAATGGCCTATTCGGTCAAAAAGGTAGAACGATGGCGCAATTCAGGATATACGCTCTTAATGCACTCCCTATTCCTTCTTCTATTAATAAAACGTTTATACGAAGCATTACTAATTATGCAACTGCATTGTTACAAAGTTTCTCGAATGATGAACGTATTACTATCGAAAAAAAGATTGATGAGGAAGTTTATAGAATGTATGGCCTATCTCAAGAAGATGTGAAAACTATAACGCATGTTATGCAGGGATAGCCAAATCATTATTATTGTGCACTTTTTATAGTCTTGACGTCATCATCATTAAGTTTGTATAGTTGGAAAACTGCACTGTTAAGTTCCTCGGTGTGTTCCAATAACGAAGAAGATTCAATAGCAGAAACTATAGTCGCTATTTGCTCTTGGCGCTCTCGGTCGTCTGGTATGGGGAAAGAATTAATCATATCCTTTGTAAAAGTAATGCCTCCGCAAAAACTACTCGATGCGTACTTCGCTTTGATGTAGAAGATTGCCAGTTCTGAATTGATTATGCCACATAGCAAACGTAGGACGTCATTTGATTCGGAACAAATAACGAGAGTAGTTTTAGCAGGAAGATACTCATGATCGTAATCAATAAAACCATCAAGGAGATTCAGCCCCTTGAATATTATTTTCTTAGAGAGAGACTTCGTGACATAAGAAGCCCCGAATGATTGTTTAAAATCATCAATACTTACTACAGGATGAAGTATTTTATTCCCAAGATATGTCAACTCCTTTTCTCCCCAACGGCAGAAGAACTTCGATAACGTGCCAGTATTTACAACCTTAAGATGAGTTGTAAGATCTACAACTCCAACTGCCTCCTTAACAAACGGAATGAGTTCATAAGCGTCATGGGTCGCACATGCTCCTTCACATTGTGCAATGTTATCAAATCTACATTTAGAAGATGCCTCTATCTTTTCCACGAGACCCAAATATGGACTGAATAAGCTGTCGATCAAGAATGGTTTTGATATCGATGAACTTTTTGTTGTATTCATGTGTACAGGTTCGCCCTTTGCATTGAACTTGTACGCAGCGATAGATGCAGATTTGGGTTTAAAGAGGGTTATGATAGCATCGACCATCGCACTCTTAAATGTCTGGTTCCCTGTGTGAGCTATAGAGTTCATCCGAGGAATCATACAAAACTCACGAAACTTGGCGCCAAAAGGTCTTGAAAGCCATTTGTCAGGAGTTATGAAGCATAGATACCCATTCGGGCATAAACGAAGACCTTGCTCCATAAAGGCCATATAAATATCCCAGTTACCCTTTATGTATTTGTATGTCTTGGCAATATAAGCCCTCATTTCTTCTTGCCCCAATAGAGTCATCGTTTCGGAATCTATATATGGCGGATTCCCAATCACAATATCAAACCCCTTTTCGCAATCAGAGGGACGGTTTTTCGCGAAGAATGTCAAGGAATCGATAAATGGTTGCGGGGTGGACATGGAAGGTTTCGGCAATTTTGATTATCGGGACGGATTGGTTCCTCATTGTCAGGATCTCGTTTTGGTGTCCGGTCAACTTATTACGTTTATTGTGGCTACCAGGCACCCGGCCCAGCTTTGCACCCTCTGCCTTCTTTCTAGCTAAAGCTTCTTTCGTCCTCTGACTGATAAGATTGCGCTCAATCTCGGCTGACAGTCCGAAAGCGAAAGCCAACACCTTGCTTTGAATGTCTTCACCAAGACGGTAATTATCCTTGATGGTCCAGACTCGGCATTCCTTGGTCATACATATATTGAGAATCTCCATGATCATAAAGAGATTGCGCCCAAGACGTGAAAGCTCGGCACATATGATCAAATCGCCCTTCCTGACCATTCTAAGTAACCTTCCAAGTTCTCGCTTGTCGTAGTTCTTGGTGCCGCTGATGGTCTCCTCAATCCACCCGTCAATGGTCATTGATTCTCTGCTGCAGAAGTTATTGATTTCGAACCGCTGGTTCTCCACCGTTTGCTTGTCGCTGCTGACTCTGATATACCCGTAAATCATATTTTTTGCATTTGGTTGACTTTCAATAAATAAAAACTGTAACTTTACACTTTAGTAAACACATACAAACAAATACGAACGCGCGATGTCCAAATTGTCGAAACTCTACTCAATGATTGCCAATGCCCGCGAACTGGGCATTGAACTGGGTGAAGACGTATACCAGCAGACAGATAAACTGGAGGAGGAAATCATAAAAAAGGAGATTCTTCCGGTCATCAAGGAACAAATTGAGCCGACGCTGCGGCAGATCAAACGTGACCTGACCTTGGTGGTGGACTATGTCCCGGACGTTTCCGTACGCGTTCGTTTATCTCGCGAAAGCGGCATCTACAACAGGGAGGACTTCGTTGAACTCACCCCTGATCCTCAAGCTGAACACGGTACTCGGAAAGGTGGTAAGAACATCAAACGAGCCCCCAAATCCGAAGTACGGGTCATTCGTAAGGACCACACAGTCATCCAGGAATACAGCGCAGCAGCAACGCTGGTCGCAGCCATCGCCGAAGCTAATCCAATAAAAGTCCGGGAACTCGGCCTCATATGTTGCAAAGTACCGCTCGTTTCTACTACCAAAGACGAAAAGTACGCCAAAACTCAGGTAGAAGTTTCACCAGGTCTTTATGTCATCACACACTCCAACAACAAGATGAAGAAATACTACCTGGAACAGATTTCCAAAGAGCTGGGACTTGGCTGGAAGGTTGAGCTTATCAAGTAATCTGGAACCTGTTGATACTGGAGTCAAATAGGTAGATAACCTTTTCTCGAGTGGACAAGTTTGCTGCATACAACGACTTCAATGAGGCTCTTGAGCATTTTACGGCAGAGAAACCCGATTGCAAGATTGAGACTTTCACCGGAGATGCAGATCAGCTTTCCAGCGGCTTTGGTATAAAAGAGTATCCTCAGCCGATAGATGCATCTATCCCCAAATACCTTCTCAAGGTAGGCCCAGAGCAATATATGCTCCAGTTGCTTAAACTGGGGATCGTCTATATGAACTCGCTCGGATACTTCAGAGAGTTGGAAGCTTCCGGAGATGGTCGTGCAGATTCATCAGAAGGGGCCCATTCAATTGTCCAGACCAGTGGCCTAATCATCGACGGCTTGCAGATCAATATCCCAACGCCACTGACATTCACGGTTTCCAATCGGCATTGTGGCTACGTTTACAGTATGGTAGGAGTATATAATGACTCGGACGATTCAGATATTTTGAGTGAAGATATGCTCAAAATGGGTGATACAGCTATCGTTATCCACGACCCTGACGAATTCATTAAAAGATGCTCTGCTGCATTGGAATCACATCACAAGAAACTTGAGTGGGGACGCGTTCATTACTACGACAAATCCGAAGGGTCATTCTTCCTTAATCCCTGGCTTAAGCCGAAAGAGTTTGAATATCAGAGAGAATTCAGACTCTACTTCGCAATGAAAGAGACTAAGGCCAAAGTCCTGCAGATAGGTTCCATCGAGGACATCGCATGCGCCTATCACATTTCCCTTCGGGGAGCTTAATACGCTTTTCCAAAGGCACCAAGTCGTCCCTAAGTCGCCAAAATGTCGCCAAAAATCGAGACGTGAAAAGAGCTAACCACTGAAAATCAGTTAGTTAGCTCTTTCTTGGGTGCCCCGGGCGGGAGCACTTTTGTATGCTCACTATCAATATATTACAAAATTTCCAAGCTAAAACGCAAGCTGTATTAGAGTGTCACAACATCCGGATGGTTGCTCCGAATAAAGGGAGCAAAATAGATGGGAAGATAGGTGATGAACCTGTCTTTTTTTATGAGCCGTTCATTGGACAGGACGTAAGCGTCGTGGACGTGGTAGTTCGGATTCGCCAGGAAAGCATTGAGCGCCCGATGGATTGTATAGTCTTTCCCTGATTTCACTTCCACCGGCAGGATGGCGGCATGGTCGTAGTCATCCAGAAGGAACTCCACTTCGCCATGAGCCTTGTTGTCGTAGTAAAAGAGTGGTCCTGAGCAGTGAGCCCGCAGCTCGGAGGCGACAACGCTTTCATAAACGCTTCCCAGATTCACACTGAGGCGGTCGTTCATGACTGCGTCGATGTTGTACTTATACAGCTCATTGGTAAGAAGCCCGACATCGTTCATGTAGAACTTCAGCAGATTCTTGCTCTCGGACTCCTTAAGCGGGAAGACTGGAGAGGAAACCGCTTTTACCTCGATGGCAATTCCTGCCCCGGCGATATAGTCAAACTCGTCTTGATAATCGTCATTCCGCTTGCTCTTCTTTTCCTCGATGTCACGATACACCACACGTTTCTTCTTGTTGCCCATCAAGGAAGGAATCATATTGTAGATCCTCGTAATCTTGAGTTTGTGTTCTTCATCGTACTGGGAGGCATCAATCCCGTAAAGGGTATGGATTGCCTCGTGGATGTCACGGACAGCCACGATGTTCCTGGAACTCAGGTACTCATTTACGGCATCGGGCAGACCACCCACAAGAAGGTATTTCTTGAAGAGATCCATCATCCTTCCGTGCATAGCCTCGTCCAGAGACTCCCTCTGAAAGAACTTCTGCTCCAAGACAGATACGGCCTCTTCGGTAAATCCATTCGCCCAGAGGAATTCTTCAAAGTCGAGCTGATACATATGCTTGATGATGACGCTTCCTGCAGGCACGGATGTCGTCTGCCTAAGCGTTACACCGAGAAGGGAGCCGCTGGCAATATACGTATATCGTCCGTCTTCCTTCAAGAACTTCAGCAGCGTCAGAAGATGGGGATAAGCCTGAATCTCGTCCAGGAAGATGATCGTATCATCCTTCGTTCCCCTTAATTTCTCTCCGGCAACCGTGCTCAGCCGGAAATAGAATTCCTCCTTGGTCGTTGCCGCCTCGAACAGCCTGGGGCCGTTCTTGTCCTCTGCGAAGTTGATCTCCACATAATTCTGGAAGAGAGACGTGGCTACGTCGCGTATAATGTATGACTTCCCGATCTGACGGGCCCCGTCGATGACCAGGATCTTGCTGTTCCTACTGGCAAGATGCTCATGGATATAGGAGCGAATCTTTCTTTTTAGCATAGAATCACATCGTTTACACAGCAAAGGTACGCTTTTCTAAGAAAAATCAAACACAAA